>LSQX01357879.1_pt1 | contig 46556 bp, 46 predicted proteins | sample 654561 | NCBI WGS metagenome assembly LSQX01 (sample SAMN04489861, study PRJNA283612) | anaerobic digester metagenome | isolation source: 4 biogas reactors fed with cattle manure at either 37C or 55C with and... | place: Denmark: Kongens Lyngby | collected 2014
TAATTTTTAACTTAACAGAACATATATAAACACATGGAGGTAATAATGAATCCTTGGAACAATCTACCCAAAGAAAGAATAATGCCTGATGATTTTTTGGCTGTAATCGAAATTCCCAAAGGTAGTAAACAAAAATATGAAGTTGACAATAGAACAGGGTTATTACGTCTGGATAGAATTCTATATACTTCAACTCACTACCCACAAAATTACGGCTTTATCCCCCAAACGCATGCTGATGACGGTGACCCACTCGATGTGCTGGTACTTTGTTCTGAAAGTCTAACACCTCTTTGTATGGTTCGTTGCTACCCTATCGGAGCCATAAAAATGACGGATGATGATCATATTGATGAAAAAATCATCGCAGTACCTTTTGATGATCCACAGATGAGCTTCTATCAAGATCTAACTGAATTACCGGATCATGTATATAATGAAATAATGCACTTTTTTGAAGTGTATAAAGATTTAGAAAATATTAAAACCGATATTTTGAAAATTGATGGACGGGCAGAAGCAAATGAAGTGATTGCGAACTGTCTCCTGGCTTACGAAGAACTCACAAAAGATAATCCGGAATAATAATGATTTTGTACTTTATGATTTATTACTAAAGATTGTTCAGTCTCTTATAGCGATCAATATTTTCTTGAGATAAAAACTCATAAGCACTACTAATTTCCTGGAATTTTTGAGTGGCATCCGTGGATTTATTAATATCCGGATGATACTGTTTTGCTTTTTTACGATAGGCTAATTTGACCTGATATTCATCGGTATCATATGGGATTTCTAAGGCATCGCAACTCTGACGATATTGTTGATTAAAATCTGCGGCAGGATTATAACCTTGACCATAACCACCGGTACCGGCACCGCCAAACGGACCATAAGTACCTGCACCTCCTGCAAAACCGCCGAAAAACTCTTCAAAAATTCTACGCCATTGTTCCTGTTGTTGTTGTCTTCTTCTTTCTCTGGCAGCCTCTTCTTCAGCATATCTGCGTTTGCGTTCAGCTTCTGCTTCTGCTGCTTTTTGCTTTTTGTAGCGATCTCCATATTCACCGAAAATTTGTCCTTTTGATGTACCTTTAATGCAATCGTCTGATTTATCATATAAATATTCACAAAGTACATATTTCCAATAGGCAAGAAAAGAGACAAAGGTTGAGCCTAGTAAGGGAAAAATGAAAATAATCAATAATGGGATCCATAACCAAGTCCGCATTAGAAAAATAAATGAATAAGGATTAAAAATTAAAAGTGCAATAATACAACCGAACGATGGAGCAATTAGCTTGCGAACTCTCTGAGTAATATTAACCAGAAATGAAATACCTTTAATAATCCCGCCTAAAACCACATCTAAAAACTTAGCTATCCCAAATAAAATATAGCCCCATATCTTACTGAAAAATCTTTTCATATATTTCCATTCTTTACTAATAATTTTTGTCCATCAAATAAACATTATTTGAGCACACTGAACTAGTTTAGCATGTAATCTCTACTTAATTATGAACTCTATTTGAAAATTAAGAAGTTTTGTAAAATAAAAAAACCCTATTCAGATTGAACAGGGCTTTCTGTTAATTTATTTGTAGCTTAGCAAAATATTATTTCAACATTGAAGCCATAAACCAGATTTCTTTATTATATTCGGTTACGTGATCTTCCATCATGTTGGACAATACAAAATCTTCTGCTTCTTCTTGGATAACTAAAGCGCTATCTCTCATATATGTAATGAGATCTAAGCCAACTTTTAAAGCATCTTTTGTTGAAATATCCACATCGCCTAATTCTTCAATTTGGCTTAATTCCATATATTCTTTGACTGAACTTTTTGGATATACTCCGACTTGTTTTTGGTACTCTGCAACTTCATCAAATTTTTCAAAGAAAGAGTCATAAAGATCCTCTAAATATTCGTGTACAGATTTAAAAGTAATCCCGACCACGTTCCAATGTAAGTTGTGGAGTTTAACATTTCCAACCAGTAAGTCTGCTAAATAAGTATCAAGTTTTTTCATAAAATAACCTCCTATTTATGATTCATTAATTAGTAAATTAAAATATAAATCAATTTTGTTTGATTACATACATCTTACAACTGGCTGGCTGATTTGTAAAACTTAAGTGTTATATGTTACAGTTAGCTGATTTAATGATTGAAGTTATTTATAATATGTACTATAAATAATTTTGTTGAATTACTGTGAAAGAAAGGTTGATCAAATGAATGAAGCAAATGAAAATCATTCAGAAGAACAAGAAGCAGAACATCATGAAATAATCCATTTGCAAAAACCCGGAATGCGTATGCTAAAAACAACAATTGGAGTTTTCATTTGTTTGTTAATCTCATTCCTTCAAGGTAGCGGTGAACTGCGACCATTCCATGCTTGTTTTGCGGTAATTATCACTTTGAAATCGGATTTGAAGCACACTTGGAAAGCAGGTACAAATCGGGTTTTCGGAACTGCAATCGGTGCTTTCATGGGTCTAGTAGCGATGCATATTAGGATAATTTGGGATCTTAAAACCCCTTCAATTACATATTATCTGATAATTACTTTGATGATGTTTTTCGTTATTTGGTTAACCATCGTTATAAAAACTCCAGAGATCACTGCTTTTTGTGCAGTTGTATTTCTTTCAACCGCTTTAAGTCAAACTGATGACAGCACATTGGCACTGTTTGTTGCTTTCTATCGTTTTGTGGATACAACGATCGGAATCCTTGTTGCTTATTTTGTTAACTGGGCTTTACCACCCTACAATAAGAAAGCTAAATCTTAGTTCCCTTCGCCTTTAATTATCATTTTTATTGTTTTAATAAATTTCATTCGATTGCCATAATTAAGTGAACCTAAACGATATATTCTGATAGCTATGATCGAGAAGATTACAATACTGATCAACATGATAATTGCACTGACAATAATTTCAATTGAGTCAATGTTTAACAAAGAACTTCGAACCGGCATAGCTAAAACTGAGGTTAGCGGAAAATAAGAAGCAAATTTAAAGATAGGATTATGCGGTGCTTGAATACCAGTAAAAGTAATAAAATAAGCTCCGACAAATAACAAGGTTATTGGAGTCACTGCGTAATTGATATCCTCTATTTTAGAAACCATAGCACCTAAAGCTGCATAAATAAATAAGTATGAAATATAACCGGCAACGCCGAAGAAAACAGTTGCTATTATTGTAGTTAAATTTAGATTAAATTGAAGTTCGGTCAATAACTCCATTACATTCTGTCCACTAATTTGTATTGTTGTCAGGGCAACAGCAATTAAAAGTATTATCTGAAGCAAGCCTGCCAAACCGGCAGCTAATGTTTTACCAACAATTAAATAGTCTGCTTTGGTATTAGCAATCAATACTTCCATTGTTCGATTGTCTTTCTCTCTGGCAACCGAGGTGGAAACAGTTGAACCATACAATATAATCATCATATACATGATAAAAGTATAGGCCATACTATATAAAAAATTTCCCGGTCCTTGTTCTGAAATATCAATGTTTTCTGAGTTAATATTTAATCCGTAAATATCATCAATCAACTCGTGATTAATACCCTGACTACTAAAATAATTTTCTCTATTATATTGTAATAAGCTTTGATTGATAATCTGATCTGCTAGCTCGTTTTTCTGACCATTGACCAGAAATTTGTAGCTGTTTGCAGACTGAAAAACTACACCATATGAGATTTCATCATTCTCGAGTGCTATTATTAAATCGGTCTCTGTAGCATATTTTGTTTCAAAAACAGACAATGTCGAAAATTTCTCTAAATCATCAGTTTCTAAAACAAAACCACCACCGGCTATACTTTTTGTAAGTTCATCTTGGTTTGTCCCATCTTCAGATGTAATGACATAATCTCCCACCGACAAACTCGAAAAGGAAGTTTGAGTATTTTTTGACAATAAACTTGGAACAATAATTACTGCGACAACTATTAAACATAAAATAAGCGATGTTATTAAAAATGATTTTTTGCGCAAGATCGCTTTGAACTCAAAACTGAAAACCAGTCCAACATTTTTCATAGTTATTACCTTATTTCATACCTTTCTCAGAACTCTTCGCGGATACTTTTTCTCTCTGAAATCACTCGGGGTTGCCAGCAATATGATCAGTTTCTTTTTGTACAATAGCTCTATCTTCATTTTGTTTTATGTAATGTAAGAAGATATCTGTCAAATTTGGCAAATATACAGAAAATTCTTTAATTTGCAGACCTCTGCTCAATACTTGTTGCAAAAAATCATTTTCTGTAATTTCTTTTAAATCTACAATAATTGATCGTTTATCTTCAGCAACAAATAATTCAGAAACAGATTTCAGACTTTTCCCAATCTCCCGAATAGTTTGCTTTAGCTCAGGGCGACTAAGATTGATTGTTTCCAGGCGAAATTTGCCTTCTCCCATTTCTGTTTTAATCTTATTTAGTGAGCCATTGATCAATATTTCTCCTTGATCGATCAATGTAATATCGTCACAAAATTCTTCAACATAACTCATTTGATGCGAAGAGAAAATGACCAATTTGTCGCGCACAATAGCATCTTTGATAGCATCTTTAAATAATTCTGCATTCACAGGATCCAAACCGCTGAACGGTTCATCTAGAATAATCATATCCGGATCATTGAGAAATGCCTGGATAATCTGAATTTTTTGTTGATTACCCTTCGACAAAACTTCTAAATTACGGTTAGCATATTCAGATAATTCAAAACGCTCTAACCAAGACTCAGCTGATTGTTTACTCTCAACTTTGTTACCACCTTTCAATTGACCAAAATAGATCAATTGATCTAGTATTCGCTCTTTTAAATACATCCCCCGTTCTTCAGGCAAATATCCAACCTTAAGCTCTCGCGGTTTAAAAACATGACTATCAAGCAATATCTCTCCGCTATCCGGTTTGAAAATGTCCATAATACAGCGAATTGTAGTTGTTTTTCCTGATCCGTTTCGCCCTAAAAACCCCATTGCTCTCCCGGAGTTTACTTCAAAAGAAACATCATGTAAGACGTGTGTCTTTTCAAATGATTTATTAATATTAATTAATTCTAAATTCATAAGATTACCTCAATAATATTTTGATCAACCGGGATATTATATCATCATTAGGTATTTGATTCCTCCTAATTTATTAATATATTAGGAGGAATCAAAAATTGCTAAAATTACAATACCTGCAATTGCTAATCCGATTGAAGTATAGTGTTTCCAGGTTAATTTCTCTTTCAAAAAAACACGTCCCCAAATCACCGTTAATAAACTGTAACAGGAAATAATTGGAGCGGACGAAACAACATTGGCAGAAATTGCATAAATATAAGCAACCTGACCTCCCGTTTCAAATAAAGAAGCTACTATTTTAGGTCTATCCGATTTTGTAATCATAAAGTCGCCTCTTAATAATAGAACTGCGAATATGATTAATCCGATCAGAAAGAAGGTCATTTCATAGGCTACATTTGCTTGTGCTTCATCTAAGGTTTCTAAAACTAAGCTATCGGCAAAAGTTCCTAAAGCGTCAATTAAGCTATAAATAATCGGCAATATTATCGCCAACAGGCTTTTGTGGTATTTCATATTTGAGGCTTTTTGTCTTTCCGCTCTTGCCACTTCATCTTCTTTATATTCAACTATGCCCAAACCCAATATCCCAATTAAGGTAAAAGCTACCCCGGTTAATACTTTCAGATCGGGTCTTGTACCCATAATAATGTAAAAGACCACCACTAAAGCCCCTGAGGTATTACAAATCGGAGAAGAAATCGATAATTCTATATATCTTAAACCAAAATAACCTATAGCCATTGAAATAATATAGAGCGCAGAAACCGGTAAGTAGATCAGTATTACTTGCCATGAGAATTCTATACCTTTAAAGAGAATCTCATAGCCGGCATGTAGACCCATAACTAGGCCTACAGCGATCACCATTTTTAAAGGAGATGTTTTCTCTGATTTATCTTGGCAACCCAGTTTAGAAAATAAATCCGAACCGCTCCACATAAATAAAGCCAATAAAGAAAGAAACAACCACATTGATAATAACCTCGAAGAATTGTTCATCCGATTTTCTATTGGCAGACTCAAACTGATATGCCTTTTCAGATGATAACCTTTCACAGTATACTGTTCTAAACGTTACATTTGCAACGCTATGCAATCAGGCTTATCATATATACTAATCTTAAATAAAGAATAAATTGGTAAGATCATTTAATAAATAATAAACTAACTGTATTCAGTACAGTTAATAAAAAAGGAGTTTTATTATGAGTGAACATGTAATCCATAAAGATATGTTAATAGGAGACATTTTAAGAATAGATATTAGACTGGCACCGGTATTTATGAGTATGGGTATGCACTGCCTAGGTTGTCCTGCTTCACAATTTGAATCTGTTGAACAGGCTTGTGCAGTACATGGTCAAGATGTAGATTTCATAATTGAAACCTTGCGTACAAATTATGATAAGTTTCAAGAGCTGGATAAAGCAAAAGCCGAACAAGCAGAATCTGACTCTGCTGAGGAATAAAATGTCCCAAACAAACTAAATTGTGGTTTAGTTTTCTAATTTAATTAGTGAGAATAATTACAGCTGCTCTTTCTGATCTATTCTAATCAGGAAGGGCAGCTGTTTAATTTAATAATATTATTTGTTTTTGCTCGCTAAGAAATCATTGCAATCATTTCTTTAATTATTTGATCAATTACTTCCCTTTCAGGTAAGTTCATGACACTTGCACTCTCTAACATATTGGTGAATAAACCCTGATATTCAGGAAAAATAACAAATTTTTCCGGCAAACCATTTTTTAACTCTTGTGCTGCAGTTTCAAATATTTTTTCATCTTGGACACGATTAAGTAACAATAACTGATCCTGCAAACCTAACTCATAAGACAATTTTGAAACTTTTTTCGCTGTTTCAAAGCTTCTTAAGCTTAGTTCTGAAACAATAGCTAAAACATCAACTTTTTCTATAGTACCGCGACCTAAATGTTCAACACCTGCCTCTAGATCAATAATAATCCAAACATTGTCTTCATAAAGAAGATGTGCCAGTAAAGCTTTAAGAAGAGCATTTGCTCCACAAGCACAACCACTACCTGCACTTTGGACTGTGCCCATTACCAATAATCTTTTGCGTCCCGGAGAAATTTTGGCAATAGTTTCACCTATTATAGGTACTTCAACAGACAACTTTTCCGGTAAATCTTTCACTTCCGGATTTAAGTTAAGTAATCCTATACCGATCCGCTCTTCGATTATTTCTTTATATTCTGTGAGCGGACTTGGTATCTCCTCTTCAGTTAATCCGGAAGCGCGTCCTAAGCTCATTGCGGTATCTGCGTCAATTAGCCAAACATCGTAACCTTGTCTTGCCAAATAATCTCCTGTCCAAGCAGCAATTGTAGTTTTTCCTGTTCCACCTTTACCGGCAAATGCAATTTTCATAAACTACCTCAACATTCTAAGCCTAAACCACGTCTTTTTTGATTGATAATTTCTTCTAATTTATCAACAGTTTGGATTGCGTCACCATCTATCAGGAATCTGGCTCCTACAACATCGTTTAAGACATTTGTTGCCAAATTAACCACATTTTCACTTCCTGTAATGTTTGGCGGATGTCCCAGATGAGTATTAATGCCACTCGCAACAGCATATAATCCGATAGCGGCCGCTTTCTCCGAATACCATTCAGGCGCTGAAGCCGCAACCGGTAAATCAGAAATATCGACACCCAACTCATTCGCTATCAATGCACACAATTGCAAAATTCTCGAATTATCAACACAGCTTCCAACATGGAGAACAGGCGGAATGCCTAAAGAACCGCATATTTTATTAAGACCCGGTCCACTTTCTTGGATCGCTTCAGCTTGCAACAGTCCGGCTTTTCCTGCTGCTGAGGTAACACAGCCTGTAACCAGAACAAGAATATCCCTTTTGATTAATTCTTTCATAATTCCGACATTCAAAGAATCTTGTTTTATTCTGGGATTATTGCAACCTACAACTCCGACTACACCTTTGATCTCGCCTGCAACAATTGCTTCTATTAAAGGACTTAAGCTTCCACCTAAAGCTGCTAGTAAAGCTTCATTTGAAAAACCCGTCATCAAGGGTACCGGTTCAGACGGAATGAGCACACGTTGAGGATCTCTATTGCGATATGCTTCTATAGCCAACTTTACAATCTCTATTGCTTGCTCTTTTGCATTACCGGGAGTTATTTCAAGATGGGTTGCTCCGGTAAATCTCCCCTTATTTGAAGTCGAAATAAACTGCGTATGATAACATGAGGCAATATTAACCAAGCTCGGCATAATACATTGATAATCAACCACAACAGCATCAGCAGCACCGGTAACTATTACCAGTTCAGTCATCAAGTGATTGCCCGCCATAGGGATACCTTGACGCATTAATAACTCATTCCCGGTACAACAAAGTCCCACAACATTGATGCCTTCAGCTCCGATTTCTTTTGCTAATGCAATAAGTTCCGGATCTCTGGAAGCTGCTAACACCATCTCTGAAACAACCGGGTTATGTCCATGGACCAACACATTAACACTATCTTCTTTTAACACACCTAAATTAACCTTTGATGTAGTTGGTGATGGAGTTCCGAAAATAATATCAGAGAGCTCAGTCCCGATCATTGATCCTCCCCAACCATCAGAAAGGGAAACTTTTGCTGCATGGGTCATTAAGCTGATATAGTCATTATCTACACCCATATGAGTCCTATGCATCATTTCTACTACTTCACGATCAATACCTCTGGGGGTAATATCTAAATCTGCCCAAATTTTTTGTCGTTTTTCTGGAGCTCGATTAGAAAAAAATGTTTTGGTTCGTCGGCTACCAAAATCCGAATATAACTTCTCTACCAATTCTAAAGCAATTTCTGAAATTTCTTTTTGATCAAGATCGTTGATTCCAACTTCTTCAGCAATTCTTTTAAGTTTTTCCGGATCATTGATCCGATATCCCGGTGCTTCTCCTTTCGCTACCATTTCAAAAGTTTCCAGCACATCACGTCCATGATCAGAATGAGCAGAAGCTCCTCCTGCGACAAACCTGCCAAAATTTCTCGCTACTATAACATCAGCCGTTGCCCCGCAAATTCCGGTTCTTATTGTTCCATCCGGTCTTTTAAATATCCGGCATGGCCCCATCGTACAGTTATCACAACTCAACCCTGCTTCACATATTTTACAACCTTTACCTTGTTCTTCTCGTCTATCCCATGCTGTTTTTATGCCTTCTTTTTCGGCTTTTTCCAACATTAATTGTGCGTCTTCCCAAATTGATCTGGATGTAAATCTATCCTTGGATTCCATAAGAACCTCCTTCCGGATTTAAATTAATGACGAGGCTTCATGATATTAAATAGTATTTTCTTTGAGATTAATAAATTATTTTGCATCGATTGTGATGCAGACAACAGTATCTATATTAAATATATAATATTTTGAGATATTATGAAATATTTTTCATAGGTTAATTATAATTAATACAAGGTCAATTTTCTGAGAACAATTAGGTTTTAAGAATTACCAAACAAGATTTTTTACGACGTTATATAAATTTATTGCTAAAATCAGCCAAAGAGCAAAATTAAAAAATATATCCGTTTTTTCATCGCTTAATTTTCTTGCCAAATAACGTCCAATTAAAGCACCTAATAATCCGGATATCATCATCCCTATAAGAATAGACAGATTGAATTCAGGAATTTTATTACCAACAATTGTTAAGATTAAAGATACAATTTGAGCTGAGAAAATTATTGTCAAAGAACTCAATGCTGCAATTTTCGGGCTCATAGAAAAAAAGAAAGCCAATACAGCAATATTAAGCGGACCTCCACCAATTCCTAAGAAAGATGAAATAACACCTAGTATTAAACCTACACTTGTTTCTGAAATAACATCTGAAAAGTTTTTGGTCTTAATTCTTTTTTTATTCGCTTGATAGATCATAACTACAATCGTAATCATCAAGATTAAAATTGCCTGTACTAATACAGCCAATTTTTGATTACCTGTACTATGCATGAAATATGAAAAAAGTGAAGTTCCGATAAAACCACCTATAACGCTACCTAGGCTAAGCAATATAATTTGTCTCGGTTTCAAAGATTTTTGCCGAATTTGATCATCTAGATCAATTTCATCATCTATAGCTTGATCTGAAATTTCTACTTTCTTTAAGCTATTTCTTCTGCTTAGAAAATTTTGGATTAAAGATGAGGTAGACATTGTTAAAACAGTAACACCCGATAAAAAGTTTACCGTTTCAATCGGAAATTTTCCTGTAAGATCCAAAACAGGCTTAATAATGATTCCTCCACCTATTCCACTTACAGATCCTATGAAGCTTGCAAACAAAGCAATTAAAATACAGATAACAAAAAGCATAGGGTTCATTTCTCCTCAACCAGGCCGTTTTTGAATTACTTTTGTTCCAAGATGTTTTAATCTTGGTAAAGCATAATCGAAAAACTGTTTATATGCCCGACAGAATTTATTCAGATTCGCTTTTCCATCAATTATTAGAGGTTCACGATGTCTTCGACATCCCCCCCTACATATCATATAGTATGAACAAGTTTTACATTTCTCTGCTACAGGCAGCGATTCTGCTAATAATTTAGTTGATCTTATCGCTTTTTCCATATACGATAAATCTTTTTTCATTATATTGCCAAGTTTATATTCATCTAGCACATAAAAATCACACGGATAAAAACTACCATCTGATTCAACAACCATATGGGGTGTGCAATGACCGGTCATTCCACAAGTATTAGGAGAAACTCCAAGCAGAATTCCCAGATAATTATCAAAGTTTGCAATATAAACAAAATTGTTACGAACAGCATCTCGATACCAAACATCAAAAAGATCACACAAAAATTTAGCATATAAATCAGCAGTTAAAGTGAACGGATAAACAACGTCCGGAGTTTCTAACGGATTTAAACAAGGTATGTATTGTTGATATAACAAATTGTTTTCTTTATAGAAATTATAAATTTCTTTTGCTCTTACTGCAGTTTCTGAATTTACCACTGTTAAAATATTGAAATCAACATTGTATTTTTGCAGTAATTCTACTGAAGACCAAACTCTATCAAATGTGCCTCTGCCCTTTCCGTCAATACGAAAAGAATCGTGACTCTTTTTAGTTCCGTCAAGTGACAGCCCAACCAAAAAAGAATTATTTGAGAAAAATTTAGCCCATTCATCATCAATCATTAATCCATTTGTTTGAATAGCATGATGAACGGGTAATTTTTTTTTATTATACTTATTAATTAACTCTAGATATTTTCTAAAAAAACGAAGTCCAGCTAAAGTCGGTTCACCGCCTTGGAACGTAAAAGATATATCACCGTTTGCGTAAGAAAAACTCTTCTTTATCAATGTTTCTAAGACCGCTTCGGTCATAATGCCGTAATTTTCTTCGGTTCTCAAATTACAAACATCATAATAAAAACAGTATGTGCATCTAATATTACACAAACTTGAAGCTGGCTTTATTAATAATTGTAATTTGCGACTTTTATCAACCATAAGTATTTAGTCCAAACTATATACCTAATCGTTCAAACTGTTCTTTTGGACTATCATGATCTATCATACATTGTTTTAACTGTTTAATCAGCATTTCTTCTAAAGTTTGATCTGTTATTGGTTCACACTGGTTATAATCATTTTCTATATCAAATAGCAAATTCTCTTTATTAAAATCACTTCGTTTAGAAAAATCTTGAGATTCATTATCAAAATTTATTATCTCAGAAGGGAATTTATAAACTGGATATTCTGTCCAACTTAAAAATCTTCCCATCTCTATCTTGTTATAATCTTTTACATCAACACCATCATCTGAGCCGTAATACTGTCTCAAAACAGATGGTACCGAACAATAGACATTACATGGTTTATTATCAGCATTTGTAGCTGCTCTAAAATATGTGTATTTTCCATTGTTATAAGCTACTTGTTTGCCAAAATAGCCATAAATAATGCTGTCACGAACCTGTTCTTTCTCTCCCATTAAGACAGGCATAAGATTCTTTCCATGTATTTTGCATTGCAGTTTTTTTGTTGAAATATCATAATAATCGAGAACTGTCGGTAATAAATCAATATTTTGGGTCAATGCCTTTGTTCGACCCTTTTTCATTCCAGGACCCGCAATAATCATAGGAATATGGAATACTTCGTTGTATGGCGACATGTAGTTCTTGGCCATGTATCCATGTTCTCCAAGATGAAATCCATGATCTGTAGTAAATATTAATAAGGTATCCTCATACATATTGTACTTATCTAATACATCTAATATTTCTCCCAAATGTCTGTCTGCCATTGTAAGAACAGCTTTATAGCGATTTCTTAAATGTATTGTTTCATCTTCAGTGAATTCATTAGGTGCATAAGATGGATGTGTAAAGTCATAACCATCATATTCTCCTTCTTTTTCATACAAATCCAAATAATATTTGGGACAGTCAAATGGTTCATGAGGATCAAAAGCTTCTACCCATAAGAAAAAATTCTCAGCATCATGATTATTCTCAAGCCAAGATGCTGCATTCCAGAGAGTTTTAACACTCGGATAATCATACTCAGTCAGGAACCTAGAGCGATTCTCTCTTTCGGCTTCAGACCATACGCCTTTAAAACCTTCAGGTTTTATGTCTTCTCGTTGTCCATTTTTTCCTGGTTGAGTCCATACAGGATCTCCCTCTTGGCCTCTGAATACTTCCCATGCAGTAAACCCTTTTGTGTAGTTTTCACCACCTGGTATAAGATAATGAGAATGATCACTAAACATGTGTGTATGTGTATTACAGTTTTCACTTAAAATACTCTGTAACGTCTGATCAAATGGCTCAATACCACCCCAAGGTTTTTCTAACATATTTAAACGACCAGTCATTACGTCTCTTCTAGCGGGCATGCAAGGAGCCGAACCGCACCAATGATTATCAAAAACTAGTCCTCTTTTTGCTAGCCTATTAATATTTGGAGTTATAGCCAAATCTTCAGTTCCAAATAAATCAAGCATTCTTCTGTTCACAGTATCTAATAAAATAAAAATTGTTTTCATATTAAACTCCTATAAAATCATTACTCACAAAGACTTTACCACCATCTAATTAATTCAGTTACCTTATTACGTATTTCAACAAATTCCGGATCTGCAATATCTCTAGGATGTTGAAGATTAACAGGTAATCGGGATTTCACTTTAGCAGGTTTATTTGTCAATATCATTATATTTTCAGCCAAATAAACGGCCTCCTCAATATTATGAGTTATGAAAAGAACCGTTGTTCCCGTTCTTTCCCATAAGTTAATTAATTCATCCTCTAGCTTGAATCTTAATTCAATATCTAATTGACCATATGGCTCATCCATCAGTAATAAATCAGGTTCTGTGACAAATGCTCTCGCTATCGAAACTCTTTGCAACATACTTGCCGATAATTCTCGTGGATAATAATCCTTGAATTCTGTCAGACCAACAATTTCAAGATATTCATTAACTTTAATTTCTCTCTCTGCTTTGGGAATTTTTTTCACTTTTAGGCCGAATTCAACATTTTGAAATACCGTCAACCAGTCCATTGTTGATTCTTCTTGAAAAATGTAAGCTATATTATGCTTATTAGGATCAACAATTTCATTGTCCAAAAGGATTTCTCCTGAAGTTGGCGTATACAATTTAGTTATACTATTTATAAATGTTGTTTTTCCACATCCTGTTGGGCCGACGATACATAAAAATTCTCCTTTGTTTACATTAAAAGATATATCGTCGAGCACTAAAAGATCCCCAAATTGCTTGCAAAGGTTCTTTACTTCTAATTTTATAATATTCTTTGACACAAGCTTCTCCTTACAACGTTTTGTCCATTACTTCAGTAATCTCTTGTCTTATTGTTAAGAACTTCGGATCCACATTACTCCGTGGTCTAGGCAAATCTATGATATATTCATTATCAATACTCGTTGGACAATTTTTCAAAAGAACGATTCTATCAGCTAAATATACTGCTTCTTCTATATTGTTTGTTACAAAAATAACTGTCCTTTTTTCTTTTTCCCAAATTCTCGTTATTTCATCTTGCATCAAATAACGAGTTTGAGCATCTAAGGCACCAAAAGGCTCATCCATGAGAAGAACATCAGGTTCATTGCAATATGCTCTAGCAATACCCACACGTTGTTTCATTCCACCAGATATTTTTACAGGATAATGGTTTTCAAATCCTTCCAAACCTACTAAATTAATATAGTGCTGTGCTCTTTCTCTACGCTCAGCTTTAGAAACTCCTCTGACCTTTAAACCATATTCAACATTTCCCATTACAGTAAGCCAAGGAAATATCGCCAAAGATTGAAAAACATAGCCTCGAGCCGGTCCTGGTTCAGTTACCTTTTGATTGTTTAATAAAATTTCACCAGTGCTTGGTTTTTCTAGGCCAGCTAAGATTTTCAGGATAGTTGTTTTCCCACATTGTCCAGGTCCAAATAAAACTACAAATTCATTTTTCTTAACTTCTATATCAAACTTTTCAACAACATGTGTTGTCTCCCGATCAGTTACAAATGTTTTGCTAATGTCACGAGCTTGTAAAACATTATCTATGCTCCTCGTTCGTTCCATACCAACAGTTTCCTTTCCAAAAATCTCATGAAAGTCGCCAATCCATATCCGATCAAGCCTATAGCGACAATCCCTGCAAGAATTTGCTGCATATTATTTATTTCCATACCACTGACTATCATCCATCCTATACCTTCGGAAGATCGGACCATCTCAGCGGCAACCACAGTTGCCCAACTTGAAGACAATGAAATCTGCATTCCCGCAAAGATATGAGGAACAGATGCAGGAATCGTAATAGTTCTAAAAATTTGATTATCACTAGCTCCCAGCATCCTTGCAGCTCCAATTAATTCCGGATCCACACTAATTGCACCTGTATACGCATTTAAAGTAACATTAGAGAATGCTGCTAAAAAGATTAAAAAATATTTTGTTAATTCACCTAAACCAAACCATAGTATAGCCATCGGTATCCAAGCTATTGGAGGTATGGGTCTGATAATTTCAAAATATGGTCTAAATGCTGCCTCGAATTTTGGATATCTTCCCATTGCCAAACCACAGATAACTCCAGCAAAAGAAGCAACACTATATGCTATTGCAACACGAGATAAACTCCATAAAGCATGCCCCAATATTGTGTATTGACCTATATTAACACTGAAAGATCCAACAAACCTACTTAAAACATCTATTGGCCCCGGCATTAATTCTCCTAAAGATGAACTGTTAACTCCAATATGCCATATTAGTAAAAAGCCAAAAATTGAAATAAACGCGCTTATAGGTTTTGCCCATTTTGATTCCCAAAAAGTCTTATTCATTCTTTGCTCAACCTTCCTTTTAACACTCTTTTTTCTAATAGACCCAATAACCAACCAAGTACAGAACCAGTAATGCCGATTGCAATCATTCCCACAATGATAATATCAGGTCGAAATAACCCTCTGGATTGTTGAATCATAAAACCAATACCTTTTGTAGATGCTAACAATTCTGCTGCGATAATCGTTGTCCAGGCAGCACCAAGTGCCACCCTAAGTCCAGTCATCAGCATAGGTAAAGCCGTTGGAATTGCTACATGAAACAATGTATAAATATTCGATGCACCAAAAGTATGGGAAACCCATTTATGAACACTCTTTGTTTGCTGTATCCCGGTATATGTATTTATTGTGATAGCAACAAAAACAGATAGAAAAACAACCATACCCTTTGAAAGCAAGCCTATACCAAAAAGCACAATCATCACTGGTATCCAAGCAATTCCAGGTATTGGTCTTAATAAATCAAAAACCGGTCTAGCAAAAAGATCAAATTTCGGATACCATGCCATAACTATTCCTAAAGGAATTCCTATTGCTACACCTATTACATAGCCTAATAGTGTTATTTGAAGACTTGAACCTAAATGTTGCAGTAACGTTGCACCATCTGGTGCTGATACATAAAACTTTGAAAAAAATGATTGAAATACTCTAATAGGTCCCGGCATTATTTTGTGGCTAATGGTCCCCAAACCCTCAGTAAACAGCCACCACAAGAAAATGCCTATTACCAAAGATATTAAAGAAATAATAATGTAGCCAGATTTTTCTCTTTTTTGTACTGAATCAATACTAATATCTTCATTCATTTGCTACTCCTTTGTTATTCTAAAAACAAGCCGATGTCTTATAACTATTAAATAACATCGGCTTACAAAAGCTAGAATTTAATAAAAATTATTTTAAATCATCATAAGTTGCAATGTTAATTTTTATATCCATAATATCTTCAATATATGAAACATTAAAAGATTCGGGAACGTTAGGTAAATCTGCTTCTTCAACCTTTCCATCAAAGGTATAAAAATCAGCTATGGCAAGCATACCTAGTCCGTAACTATAATCTTCACTTTCCATCATAGATTGGGTTACATAATCACGATCTTCTATTTCCTTTAACATTGTTTCTTCATTATATTCACGACCATTTTTTGTAAACCAATCAATGGAGTATTCTTTTCTCATCTCAGGATCAGACATTAAATCTTCACATGCCCGATAATATGCTTTTACAAAAGCTTTTACCGACTCAGGATTATCTGCCGAATAATCTTTCCGAGCTAACAAGCCATCAAAAAGGGGAGATTCTGTAGCATCTTCGAAAGATGCAGCCATAATAAATCCTGAATCTTCAGCATCATAAGAAAAAGGAGGAGAAGTAGCAAGTGCATCTCCCTCACCGGCTACATAAGCTTGATAAGCTTGTCCATGATCCATATGTATTTGTTCGATGTCAGCATCAGAGAGACCAAAATGTTGGATGTATCTCATAACATTAAACTGTGCAGAAGTACCTATCGGACCTAAAAAGGTCGTTCCTTTTATACTCTCAGCAGTACCGTACATATCAGGTTTTCCTTCGATCTCACCCTTGTTTTCGAGAATAGGACTTCCTTCTCTTACATATATTCCCATGCCACCAGTCGTATTAGCTTCTCCGATCCACTCGCAAACTCCATTAGCTAATGGGAAAACTGACGCTAAACCATTTGCAGCAACGTCAAGCTCACCAGCAGCAATGGCCTCATTCAAAGGAGCCCCTGTTGGAAATAATACCAAATCTACGTCTAGTCCTTCTTCTTTGAAATATCCCTTTTCTAAAGCATACTGAGCCGGTACACCAATGGTTGTCGGCTGTGTTCCAACCCTTATTTTTGTTAAATCTCCACTACTAGCTTTATCCTGAACAGCATTATCTACACTATCGGATGTACCCGCTTCTCCATCATCTTTTGGTGCTTCTTCTTTTGCTGTACAACCAATAAATACTGAGCAGACCATAATCACTACAATTAATAAAGAAAATAGTTTCATTGTTGTCTTTTTCATTTCTTTTCTCCTTCTGAACATAAACATTATTATGTCTTCAACTTAATTTCGTGCACGTGCACTGTAAAAGTATACTACAACAACGCTAAGTCTCAGGCAAGATTCAATGAATATTTATTGCAATTTGTTCATTATTTGCTGCTATTATTGTGCAATTAATTGTTTTTTAAAAATAATACTCGATGTTTTTGATTTTATGCAACAAAGGATTATAATTTAAATGCGTTCACGTGCACAAATACATCATAAAAGGAATTATATATGACTAATCAAAAACCAAACCTTATATTAATAAATTGTGACGATTTAGGATATGGAGATTTAGGCGTTTACGGATCCGAGCTGCACAACACACCTTGTCTTGATAATTTAGCTAATCAAGGAAGACGTTTTACGGATTTCTATATGGCTTCTCCTGTTTGTTCGCCTTCGCGCGGAGCAATGTTAACCGGATGTTACCCACCCAGAATAGGCTTTGCAAGGTTTAATGACGATTGGGTTCTCTTTCCAGGAGATGCGGAAGGCTTGAATCCAAATGAGTATACACTAGGGGATCTATTTAAAGAAGCTGGGTACTCGACAATGACGATCGGAAAATGGCATTGTGGAGATCAGCCTGAGTTCTTGCCAACTAGACATGGTTTTGACCAATATTATGGACTTCCCTATAGTAACGATATGGCACCTATGGAGTTAAGACCAGATATGCCACCCCTTCCATTAATGCACAACGAAGAAATTCTCGAAGAACAGCCTGATCAAACTGGTCTTACTGAACGCTATGTAGAAAAGTCAATAACTTTTATTCGGGAAAATAGAAACAATCCATTTTTTCTGTATCTTGCACACATGCATGTTCATTTACCTCTTTATGCAGCAGCACCTTTCGTTAAGAAATCAAAAAACGGTGATTACGGAGCCTGTGTGGAAGCAATAGATTGGGCGACATCAGTATTAATACACGAGTTAGAAAAGTTGAATTTGCTAGAAAATACTATTATTGTTTTCACTTCTGATAACGGTTCAAGAAATGATTATGGTCCTAATAACGGGCCATTAAGAGGAACAAAAGCCACTACTTGGGAGGGGGGAATGAGAGTTCCTTTTATAGTATATTGGAAAGACAATATTGATCCTGCGGTATGCGATGGTCTCATCTCCTCTATTGACTTACTCCCCTCTTTTGCTTCAATGCTTGGAATTAAAATGCCTTCCGATAGAAAAATCGACGGGATTAATCAAATTGATTATCTATTAGGCAAAAGTGAAAAAAGTAATAGAGATACTTTCTATTACTATATGTGCGATAATCTAGAAGCCATCAGATACAAGAATTGGAAACTTCATGTCTCAAGAAGACCTGGCGCCGGAAAGCCAACCGGAGATTTTGGCGATCAAAATCAAGACTACGAAGAAGCGAAAAACAATTATGAAGTAAAAGAACTTTATGATTTATCAAAAGATATCGGAGAAACTAATAATCTATATTTAAAAGAAAAAAATGTCGTAATAGCTTTAATGGAAATAGTCAATCAGGCCAGAGAAGAGTTGGGAGACAGATTTACAGGTAAAGCAGGCAAAGATATTAGGTCTGTCGGAATTGTTGAAAATCCAAAACCCTTAACAGAATATGATGAAAATCATCCATATATCATTAGTCTATATGACAGAAATGAAGCTGGTTGATTTACTATTTCACTATAAAGTAATCATTTATTAGAAAGGGATCGTTTGATAAAACTTCCCTTTCTTTTTTCAAATATTATTGTTTGAATCCTGAAGCAATGATGATAAAGTATAATAATATATATAAATAATAATAAATATTTATGGAGATGATAATATGAGAGTTACTGCTCAAATGATTGCTGATTTAGCAGGAGTTTCTCGTGGTACAGTAGACAGAGCATTGCACAACAGGGGACAAGTTAGTCCTGAAGTCAAGGATCGTATTTTGCGAATTGCTGAAGAGCTTAATTATAGACCTAACAAGATAGCTAGTGCTTTAGTCAAGTCTAGAAGAAAATTTTTAGTTAAATTGATCATCCACAATTTATCATCTAATTATTGGAATGAACTCAAGAGTTATTTTTTGTATTTTTCAAAGGAATACATAGACTTTGGAATTAGGCTGGAGATTTTTGCATTAAAGACTGATGAACCTCAAGAGATGATTGTGGCTATTGACGAATGCATTAATTCAAAGCCTGATTATATTATTATTGCACCGTTCAACTTAGAAGAAGTTAGAAACAAAATTAAAGAGATAATAAGTAAAAATATACCATTATTAACCATAGACACAGTTATTGAAAACAACCCTTCTCCTTGCCATATAGGAACTGCCCCTTCAGAAGACGGTAAAGTTATGGCAGGAATATTCAATTTAGTATACCAAGAAGATAATCCCAAAGTACTTATTTTGTTCAGGTATCAGCATCACCGTTCAAGCTATTATAGATCAAAGTTTTTTATTAAAGAACTTAAAGAACTTAATCAGAATTTTTTGATAGTTGAAGAAGCTTCTATAACCGGATTACCACAAAGTTCGTACTATAAAACAAGAAAGTTACTAGAAAAACATAAAGATCTTGATGCGATATATGTTGCATCAGGTAATACCGAAGGTGTTTGTAATGCATTAATCGATTCAAAATTGCACAAAAATATTAGATTATTTGCTTACGATATAACTGGTAAATTAAGACATTATTTAGATGAAAACATTGTTACAGCAACACTTTGTGGTTCCAATAGAATAATTGCAGAAAAAGCAATGGAGACTGTTGCAAATGAACTTATTCAAGGTATTAAACCTCATTCAGACATCATAACACCAAATATTATTAAATTAAAACAATCCGCTGATATTGAATTGTTTTAATTTAATAAGAAATCCATATTTATCTTTTTTTGCATCATGAGTATAAAAATTTAAATCACTTAAAGTTGCGCAATATTGTGGGACTTTTCTACATTTATAATCGTAATATTTCTATATTATAATAAAATAAAGATATACCAAACTAAATTTCTATACGTATATCTGCTATCGTTTTGCCGGTTTCATGAGCAATTCTAGCCAGATCATCATATTCGTATTTCTTTTTTTTCACACCGTAGCCTTGAGAAACTTTCTGTTTTATTTCTCCATAAGGTGTTTTGATTTTATTAATTGAACGATCAAGGATATGCCGCTCACAAATTATTTCTCGGATGCCTAAAGTTGATGTATGTCGAAAAATTATTTCAGCAAAATTGTCTTTTTGCTTAAGATCACAGATCACAGATATCAAAGTTCCGGGGCGGGATTTTTTCATACCGATCGGAATTGTGTAGACATCCAAAGCCCCTTCATTCATGAACAAATCCATAGCAAAAGATATATCCTCAGCTGTCATATCATCAATATTGCAACTCAAAAGAGCGACTTTCTCTTTTTTATCTGCTACTTCACCGATAATACCTCGTATGCTATTCAATTGGGAAAAATCTTTTTTCCCGTGGCCATAACCTATAGTTTGTATTTCTAGCATAGGCATAGCTTTAAAATCATCAACAAAATATTTTAAAAGAGCTGCCCCGGTAGGTGTACAAAGTTCTGCTTCAATTTCACCGCCATAAATCGGTACATCACGTAAGATATATGCTGTTGCAGGTGCCGGAACCGGGAGAATTCCATGTGCGCATTTAACACTGCCACTACCAACATGAATTGGTGAAGCCAAAATTTTATCAACAGAAAGTTCATCTATTAACATACAAACTGCCGCTATATCTGTAATAGCATCCATTGTTCCAACTTCATGGAAATGAATCTCCGATACCTCTACTCCATGGGCCTCACTCTCCGCTTCAGCTAATAGTTTATAAACATTAATAATGTTTTGCTTAATCTCTGATTTTAAATCCAACCTAGAAATAATATCTTCAATTTCTTGCATACTGCGATGTGTATGAACATGTGCGTGATGACGTGAATGCTCATGGTTATGATGATTTTCTTGCTGATGTGTATGTTCATCTAAATGATTGTGTTCTACTTGATCTTCGCCCTCTATTTTCTGATTTACTTTGACAGTAAAATTAATTCCATTAATACCGCATTTAGACTTTGTTTCAGCAATTACTTCTACACCAGGTAAATCCAGTTGATTCAACCTTTCAAGAAAAGCCTGTTTATCTTCAATTAAATCCAGTAGAGCTCCAGCCAGCATATCTCCTGCTGCTCCCATTCCACAATCTAAATAAAGTATTTTCATTACGTTTTCTCCATTATTAGTTTATTTGTCTTTTCCCCATCTGATTGATCATATTCGCTAAATATCCGGCTCCGAAACCATTATCAATATTTACAACCGAAACTCCGCTCGAACAAGAATTCAGCATTGACAGCAAAGCCGTCAATCCGGAAAAAGAAGCTCCATAACCCACACTGGTCGGAACGGCAATCACCGGACAATCCGCCAAACCACCAATTACAGATGCTAAGGCTCCCTCCATGCCGGCTACGGCAATAATTACACTAGCACTCATTATTTCGTCTAAATGAGAAAGTAAGCGGTGCAGACCTGCAACTCCTACATCGAACAAACGAATAACTTTATTACCATAAAATTCTGCTGTCAGTGCTGCTTCTTCAGCAACAGGAATATCGCTGGTTCCGCCGGTAGCAACAACAATATTTCCTACACTGTTCGAAACTAGAGACTCACCTAAAATACCAAGTTTAGCCTCCGGATAATAGTTTAGTTTATAATTTTTACTAATCCAATCTGCAGAATCCGGCACAAGTCTGGTAATCAAAATAGAGTTTTGAGAATTAGCGAGCATGGTTTCGATAATGCCACAAATTTGCTCAGGAGTTTTACCTGCTCCAAAAATCACTTCCGCAGCACCTTGGCGTACCCCTCTATGCAAATCAATTTTGGCAAAACCTATATCTGCAAAAGGCTCTTTCTTAATTTTCAAGACTGCTTCTTCAACAGATAATTTTTTTTCTCGGACAGCATTTATAATATCAACTATACTCTCACTCATGACCGCTCCTCCAGATCCAAAAGAATTGCCGAAAAATATTTTTTTAATTCTTGAACAATTACTTTGCGTTGTTCAATGAACTTTTCTAATTCAGCTGCTGACAATTGAATTCTGGCAGAATCAGCAAAATATCTCACTCTAAAATCAGTAAACCCCAGATCGAATAAGAATTTTTCCGCTTTTTCAATAACAGCAAGTTTCTCTGCTGTTATCTCTGTTCCATGGGGAATTCTAGTTGCCAGGCAAGAATAAGCCGGCTTATCTGCCGTAGGTAAACCGGCTTTCTTGGATAGCTCTCTAATTTCTGATTTGGATAATCCGGATTCACGCAAAGGTGATCGCACCTCAAGCTCAGTCAAAGCACGCATTCCGGGCCGTTCGGCAAAGTCATCAGAAAGATTTGTACCATCTAATAATAGATCAAAACCATCTTTTTTCGCTTGTTTGATAATCTCGGAAAAAATCATTGATTTACAGTAATAACAACGATTCTTATCATTTACGACTATATCAGCTTGAGCCAAAATATCTAATTCAAGAATTTCTAATTCCACATCTAAAGATTTGGCAATAACTTTGGCATCTTCTAATTCAAACTGAGGCTGAAAATGAGATTTCACGAAATAAGCTCTTATTTTTTGAGCATATTTCTTAGCAACATAGAGTAAATAAACAGAATCCACACCACCTGAAAAAGCGATTGCTACTTTAGGATTTTTTTGAAAAAATTCTGATAAGTTCATTTTTTTATTATATCATCTCTTCTAAACTATTTACTCATTCTCAAACATGACAAAATAAAATTACACTTTAAATCTGTCATACTGAGGATAGCAATCAAGGCAAAGTTTCTGATCATTTTTGATACGAATCCAATTTAAACCGGTAGTCTCACCGCATTCGTCACAAGGATAAGAATCAAAAAAACGAGCCTGTTCCGGGAAGTCAATTCTAACTTCCATTCGGTCAAACATTTCTTGTGGTTCAAGACTTTGATAATAGACAAGGGATTCTTCTCGCGTCATGTTTTCCGGTCTTTTTTTCAAGCTTAGTCTGACAGATTTTCCATCATTTCTATTATAAAACGAAAATGCCTGTTTACCCGTCACGTGAAACAACAAATTACCTTTGCCTACACTACAACCTAGGAGAACTTGAATCGCATCTACTCCACAAGCATCATTTTCTGAAATGCAAACGACCTGCTCATCCCGTGAAAATTTTAAATCTAATAATTCAATAGCATACAGGGCAGCTTTATAGCCAATTGCTAAACCACCACATTCATGTCCATGAAATTTAACCGCATTTTCCCACAATTTATTTTTATCCATTTTGTTTTGTCCATTCTAATAATTGTTCGAAATAATTAATTTTTTATTTTTATGTTCGATAATTTCTACTTCTATTCCGTAGACTGAGCCAATTGATTCAGAGGTTATTGTTTCAATACCACCATTAGAATAGACATTGGCATCTTTTAAAAGTAAAAATCTATCACAGTATTGTATTGCTAAATTCAAATCGTGAATCACTAATGCAACACAAATTTCATTTGTTTCAGCTAGATTTCTAATAATCTTCAAGACTTCATGCTGATTACGTAAATCCAGATTGCTAGTCGGCTCATCTAAAAGCAAAACCTTCGGTTGTTGAGCCAAGGCCCTAGCTAACATCACGATTTGAGCCTCTCCACCGGAAAGTGTGGAAACATCGCGCAGAGTGTACTCATTCAAACCCATTTGATCAATAAGATCTGAGACTATTTGTCTGTCCTCGGCTGTAATATCCCAATCTATATAAGGCTTTCTACCCAATAAAATTGTGTCAAAAACCGTCATATTACTATTTTCAGATTTCTGAGATACATAAGCCACATTTTGTGCCAAAATCTTGTTTTTCATTTTGTAAGCATCTTTACCATCAATGTAGATTGAGCCTGCCTGAATTGAACAAATCCGATTAATACATTTTAATAATGTACTTTTGCCAACTCCGTTATTACCCAGAACAGCTAAACATTGACCCGGCTCAATCGTAAAACTGACATCTTCCAAAACATTAGTCGACATACAAGGATATGAAAAATTTATATTATTTACCTGAATAATTATTCTCACCACCTTTGAATAAGAGAAACAAAAACATTGGCGCACCGAGAAAAGCAGTCAAAGCACCAATTGGTAAAATTACCGGAGCCACAATTGAACGTCCAAAAGTATCCGCTAAGATTAATAATAGAGATCCGGCAAGCGCAGAGCTTGGTAACAAATATCTGTAATCATTTCCTACTAGTCTACGCATAATATGCGGTGCAACTAAGCCAACAAAACTTATAATTCCTACAAAAGAAACTGCAATCGCAGATAATAAAGAACAGAAAGTCATGCTAACAAGCATAATGGAGCGTGTATTAACGCCCAAACTTTTTGCTGTATCAGCTCCGCTCTCCATTGCATTATAATTCCAGCGGTTAAGCATAAAATAAACTATTGTCAAACTTAACGCTATAAACATAACTATAAGCTCTTTATAATTGGCACTGCCCAAATTACCGAAAGTCCAAAAGACAATTGCCCCAAGTTTTGTATCATCTGTGAAATACTGTAGCAGAGTACTTCCACCTCCAAACAGAGAGCTTAAAGCAACCCCTACCAGGACCAGACCGGCAGGTCCAATATTACGTTTAAATCGTGAAATAATAATTACAATTAGAGTTGACACCGAACCAAATACAAAAGCACAAAGAGTGACTATATAAGGATTATTGATTGTAATTGCCGAAGTGGCATTAGCTGAATTAACTACACCGCCTCCAAATACTACAATACCCAAAGCAGCACCGAAAGCAGCACCTTGTGAAACTCCCAGAGTAGAAGCAGATGCTAAAGGATTACGCAACACACATTGCATAACCGCGCCGGCCGATGAAAGAGCTGCACCAACAAGAATTGCTGCCAAAACTCTTGGTAATCTTATCTGCCAAATCGTCGTATTTGATAATTGATCCCCCTGACCGGCAAGTGTTTTCAAAATATCCAGAAAAGATAGCCTGATTGAACCCACACTCATTGCAAATAAAGCAAAGAAAATCATCAAGATAAACGTCACAAATAAGATCCAGCGTTTACGTCTAATATATCTATTATATAAATCAATTTGTTCGCTAGTAATATTTGACATCAGCTTATTTTCCTAAAGTAACTTTGCCATAGCCTGATCCTTCTTCTTCAAGCTTGGTTAAATAATCAGCATCATTAAGGAAAAATTCAAAGATTTCTCCAGCTTTTTCTTCAAATATAAGATCTGAAAATTCATCCGGATATAATAGCTGACCGGTATAGTAAGCACTTGCCAGAGGAATTTCTACATTAGACCAGTGCCAAGTTGAATTTGGCCATTGATAAATTTCACCATTTTTAACTGCTTGCAACTGTTCAAAATAACCGGGATTTTCGACATAATCAGTATTAACCAATTCCATACTGCCTGCATCAAAGAAAATCATGTCCGGATCCCAAGTAAGTATTTGTTCTTTATCAACCATTACACCACTTGATTCTGTTTGCCCGGCCAAATTAGCTGCGACATCTTTAGCAGATAATGTTTTAAAAACTGAATAATTTGTATAAACACCATCAATACTGTGGCTGCCTTTAAAAGTTGCGCCCGCAGCGAGCACAGTAGGCTTATCATCTTCTGGAATATCGGCTGTTCTATCTGCTAAATCTTTTAAGCAGTTATTGATAAAGGCAATAACCTCTTCTGCTCGTTCAGAAACTCCACAAACATCTCCCAACATTCGTAAAGCGATTTCATAATCTTCACCGAAAAGTGTACCTTGAGGAACCGAAACTGTCGGAATGCCTGTTTTAGTTTGAATATCATTTGCTACATCTGATGTATAAGTACAAAGAATAACATCCGGAGCTGCCTTGATAATCTCCTCCGGATAGTAGGCAGTTTCACCCATAGCATCAGTACCACAATTGGGAAGACTTTGCCAAAGCTCTCTATTCACAAAAGCATAGGCATGCATTCTTCTATCCGTTATCTCACACTCACCAATTCCTACAACTTTTTCTGCTAAACCAAGGTAAGTGATCATCCGTGGTGCGTTGCCTAATGGTACAATTTTTTTTACCTTATTTGGAATTTCAACCTCGCGATCCACAGCATCTGTAATTTTACGTACAGAACTATCTGAATCGGAGTCTTCAGTATTTTTTTTGCTTACTTCGGCTAGGTCTGTTTTATCAGAATTTTCGGAAGTTGAATTTTCGTTGCTATTAGCACAACTAATACAGGCAATACTTAATACAGTAACAATTAAAAATAAGACAATTTTTTTCATAAATAATACACTTTCTAAAGGGTAACCTAGAGCAACAAGTCTTACCCACATCTACGCAATAAGGTTGTGAAACTATTACTCAAAATCTAATTTCAGATCTTCAAATCAGAATTGAAACTTCTTGTTTCAGTAAGGATTATTTTAATAAAAAAGAATTGCCTTCAGACAATAATTCTACATTCATGTAGAAAATACATGTTTATATTATCATACATAACTTAGAAGCAACAAAGAAACTGCTTATGAAACTAAATAATTAATCTAACGTTCCGTAGCCCTCAAAACATCTTCCGAAAGCTCCGCCACTACACTTGTGACCAATTTTCCTATGGTCAAATCAGGCACCCCTACTATAATATTATTGCAATGATTAACCGGTATCAAAATTCGCTTTGCTTCACTTTGTCCGATGGCCAACGCCATTTGTGGAGTGATTTCACCTAACATAGCATCTGCGATAACAATGCCAACAGGACCTATGATATAATCAGCCGTTTTAGAACAAACAACAATTGCATTTTCTCCTGTCGCAGCCTGATTAGCACCTGCTCTCAGCATGGCAGAAGTAGCAACGCCGTTCGTCCCTACAGCTGTGACCATAACATCCGGCAAAGATTGCTTAATGGCTTTCACAACTTCTCTGCCGATTCCGCCACCTTGAGAATCTATTACTAGAATATTCATAAAGCAACCAACTTTCTTCATTTTTTAGCAAATTATTAATTGTACCTATTTTACACTAAATTTAAATCAATAATTATTTTATGGCTTAAAATAACAATTTTTTATTCTTTAATTCTGCTACTTTTATCCAATAACAATATTTCATTTAATTATAGTGTAACAAGTGATACACTACATATAGAACTTCAAGATTTGGAACTTAAGTTACAACTAGAGTTTTAGTCTTGTTGTATTCTAAGGACAGTTAAAAATAATTAATAGTTTAATTTTAATAAGGAGGATAACTATGACAACTTACAAATTGGATGATTTAGCTTATGCTTATGACGCACTGGTCCCAACAATCGATGAAGAAACAATGCATCTACACCATGATAAACATCATCAAGCCTACGTAAACAATTTAAATGCAGCGCTTGAAGGTGTGGATCTGAAAGAGCAAACAATTGAAGAATTATTGAAAAATCTTGATCAAGTACCGGCAGAAAAAAGACAAGCTGTAATAAACAACGGCGGCGGTCATTTTAATCACACACTATTCTGGGAAAGCATGACACCAGGAGGATCTAATGAACCTCAAGGTGATTTGGCAGATGAAATCAATAAAGCATTTGGTAGTTTTGATGAATTCAAAGCAGCTTTTGAAGCAAAAGGTGCAGGCCAATTCGGTAGTGGCTGGGCATGGTTAGTCTTAGATAATGGTGAATTAAAAGTTACCAGCACTGCTAATCAAGACAATCCTGTAATGGATGGTGTCACACCTCTTCTAGGTAATGATGTTTGGGAGCATGCATACTATTTGACATACAAAAACGTACGTCCCGACTATCTCAAAGCTTGGTGGAAAGTAGTTAACTGGGATGTAGTTGCAGAACGTTATTCAGCAGCAAAATAATATAATTCTTATTCTCTAGATCGACACAACACAACAAAAAACCGATTCTTACTGCTAAGTTTGGATCGGTTTTTTCAATAATTCATTAGTTTATTATCTCTAGCTCAATAAATATTTTCTATAAGCAATAATAGCACAGATCAATTCGATTACTTTTTTTCAGCACTCTTAATACTCTTCTAAAGAAAAAAGATCCCATTCAAAAGAAACAATTTCTCCATTAACTTCAGAATACAGAAGGTGTTCAATTTTTTCTTGCATCTCAATCGCTTCACTTTCCTTGATTGCAGTAAAAGAAATACCCATGACAAAACTTTGCCATTGGTCTTGATCCGCAACTTCTCTAATCGACAAATTGAATTTATGCTCCAATCTGTCAATTAAGCTTTTAGTTTCCTTGCGTTTTTCTTTTAAAGAATGAACATATGGATAATAAATATGAACCTTAATGCCTAAAATAACCATAATTTAACAATAAAAAAACTTCTTTTATAATGCATATATATTGCAAATCGTATATATAATATTATTAAAGCTGCAATTTATTCATAATATCCCTGTGGTGAAAAAAATGCTAAGCTCCCTTTAATATTCTCTAAACGCTTATACTGTACAATAAGTGGTTGATCAGAAAGTAAGGCAAATGAATATTGTTTATCTTCAGGAATACGCCTTCCATTAATATCTTCAATATCTTTGGTGCAGAAACTTTTTACTGTTTCCGGTTCTATGTCTGAAGAATAAGATAATGGAGTTTCCGGGTGTTCGAAGTAGAAAATCATTTCAATCACAGCTGCTACATTATCGGGATTTAAGACAACAATAGACTCCTCACCCTCCAATGCTATATCGGTCACTGAAGGTAACTTTGCATCCGCAAAAAACCAATTTTTTTGGCCTATTTTTCCATCATCATTCATTATTATTACCTCTTCTAAATTAAATTGTACTTTGCATGCTCGTAATCATTGAGCTGAATTCTGAATAAAAAAACTATGAAAATAGTTAATAATTTTCTGCTACTAATTTTTGATAAATTGATCTTCGTTTTGACCAACTTGTTGTCATTTATATTTATGCCTCACTCGATAATAATTATTCAGAGCAATAATGTCAATCTTTTTTAACAAAATTAATAAAAAAATAAACCAATTATTACAATTATTCATACTGATTAACAATTAACAGAATAAATAATCCTAATTAATTGTGTTTAATTATAAAATGAATTCTCTTTTTGATATAGTAAACTTTTTGGATTTTTAATTAGCAAAAATACAACATTTCCTAATTTATTTTTGATCTCATAGGCTATTGAGATTTTCTGAAATAAAAGTGGCAAATCTTCAAATTTTCCAAAATATTTTTGGAACTCTTAGTTTAATGCTACTTTCTGAATTAAAAGGAACAAATTTTCAAGTTTTCCAAAGCAATTTTGGGATCTCTTAGATTCTTGCTACAAACTTTTTCTACAAACGGAGCAATGCAATTAATAAGCATCCGATTCCTCGCCAACAACACAAAGATAAAGTTCGGGTTCTTATCTTGATTAAATACCTCAGCTAATTGTTTTATTCAGTTTAAACTGAAGATCTCGCATTAAAAAGTTTTATATTCGAGTTAGCTATTGCTAATTAGCCTAAGCTAACTTATAATTATCTTGTAGCAAATATCAACCAGTTATTAAGTTAACAGAATAAATAAAATACTCAGGAGGTATATTGTGAAAAAAATAGCTGTTGTTTATTGGTCAGGCACAGGAAATACCGAAGCTATGGCTAAAGCTGTTGCAGATGGTGTTAAAAAAGAAAATAGTGAGGCGGAGATTATCGAGGTTGAAAGTTTTGATGTAGCTACAATTGATAATTATGATGCCATCGCTTTTGGTTGTCCGGCAATGGGTGATGAGGAATTAGAAGAAACTGTATTTGAGCCGATGTTTTCAGAAGTAAAAACTAAGCTCGGTAATAAGCCTATTGCATTATTCGGTTCATATTCTTGGGCTGACGGTGAATGGATGGAATTGTGGGAAGACGATTGTCGAGATGCAGGTCTTAATCTTGCTACCGAGAGTGTGATAGCATTTGATATGCCGGATGAGGATGCGGTCTCTGAGTGTGAGGCTTTAGGTGCAGCCCTAGCAATCACATAAAAAACTTTTAAGTCGAGTGATTAGCCGGAAAATCAATTTCAAAAGACACCGAGTTTGATCTTAAACTCGGTGTCTTGCTAGTTAATCTATAATAATTTGTTATTTTGATTAGTCTTGTTTGGCTCTTTCTGCTTTGATACTTTCAGTTAATTTTGGAACTATCTCGAATAAATCTCCTACTATGCCAACATCGGCAACATTGAAGATCAATGCATTCGGATCTTTATTGATAGCAATGATATAATCTGATTCTTCCATACCGGCCATATGTTGAATAGCTCCTGAAATACCGATCGCAAAGTAGAGCGTGGGGCGTACAGTTTTGCCTGTTTGGCCTACTTGTACATCTTTGTCAATCCAACCTGAATCAACAGCTGCTCTTGAACCTGATACTTCGCCTCCGATCGCTTCAGCCAAATCTTGTAAGATAGCAAAGTTTTCCGGACCACCCAGACCACGACCTCCTGAAATCAGGATATCCGCGTCTTGAATTTCGATCTTGGATTTTGTTTGTTTAATAACTTCTTCAACCGTAACAAATTTATTGTTGCGTTCAAGTTCATAATCAAAATTAATTATTTCGCCTGTACGATTCTCTTCTCTGATTTTTCTGACCATAACTCCCGGACGTACTGTTGCCATTTGAGGTCTGTGATTTTCACACAAAATTTCCGCCATCAGATTTCCGCCGAAAGCGGGACGAGTCATCAGTAGATTTTTACTCTCTTCTTGAATATCAAGTTTGGTACAATCGGCTGTAAGTCCTGTATGTACTCGACCGGCAATTCTAGGTCCAAGATCACGGCCAATGGCTGTTGCACCGATTAAAAGAATTTCCGGTTTGTACTCTTCTATTATTGCAGCTACAACTTGGGTATATGGTTCTGTAGTATATAATTCTAACTCATCATTTTCATATAAGATAACGCGATCAGCACCGAATTCAACCAAAACCTTTGCTAAATCAGCAACATCTTTACCCAATAGTATGGCAGTAACATCAGTGTCAAGATCTGCTGCCAAGTCACCAGCTTTGCCCAGCAATTCTAAAGATACACCGGTTAACTCGCCATCTACTTGTTCTGCAAAAGTGTATACTCCTTTATACTCTTTAGTCATTACTGCCTCCTTATAAAATATAGGTTTCTTTTAATTTGTCCACGATAAATTGGACAGATTCTTCTACGCCTTCTTCAATCTTCATACCAGGTTCTTTTACTGCTTTAGGAAAAGATTTTGAAACTCTGGTTGGAGATCCGCTAAGACCAATATTTTCATCTTCTACAGGTATATCTTCACGTACCCATTGAACAACTTCTTTTTCACGGTAAGCATCGAAGATTCCACCCGGAGTCATATAGCGCGGCTTATTTAACTCAGATAATGCAGTAACCAAGACAGGAAGTTTCGCTCTGACCCGATGTGATCTATCGTCATATTGACGCAAGACTACAACTTCATCACCATCAACTTCAATTTCTTGGGCATAACTGATATTTGGCAAATCTAAATGTTCAGCAGTTTCCGGACCGACCTGAGCCGTATCTCCGTCAATTGCCTGGCGACCGGTGATAATCAAATCATAATCTAATTTTGAGATTGCACCTGCCAAAGTTGAAGATGTTGCCCATGTATCGGCACCACCAAATGCTCTATCTGTTACCAGATAAACATCGTCAGCACCCATTGCTAATGCTTCACGCAATATTTCTTCAGCTTGCAAAGGTCCCATTGTAATAACAGAAACTTTAGCGCCTGTCTTATCTTTAATTCTTAATGCGGCTTCTAAACCTGCTTTATCATCCGGATTCATGATTGATGGAACACCCTCACGGATTAGGGTTCCTTTGACCGGATCAATTCTAACTTCATTCGTATCCGGAACTTGTTTTACACATACGACTATATTCATCTATGTCCTCCCTAATTCAAGATTGTTCCCGAGATAACCATTCTCATGACCTCGGAAGTTCCTTCGTAAATCTCTGTGATCTTGGCATCACGCATCATACGCTCTACATCGTAGTCTTGGATATAACCATAACCACCATGTAACTGAACAGCTCTATTCGTTACAAATGAAGCAACTTCACTTGCTTTAAGTTTTGCCATTGCAGCTTCATATGAATAACGTCTTTGTGTATCTTTAGCTACAGCTGCTTTATAAACTAGCATACGAGCCGACTCAACTTCAGTTGCCATAGTTGCCAGAGTGAATTGTGTATTTTGGAAATTAGCGATTGGACGACCAAATTGTTTACGTTCTTTAACATAGGCAATTGATTTATCCAAAGCACCTTGGGCGATACCCAAAGCTTGAGCTGCAATTCCGATTCTGCCGCCATCCAATGTTCCCATAGCGATTCCAAAGCCGCGACCTTCTCGGCCTAATAAGTTCTCTTTTGGGATACGGCAATCGGTAAAGACTAACTCTCTGGTAGCTGAACCTCTGATACCCATTTTCATTTCTTTATGACCGGTTTCAAAGCCCGGAGTTCCTTTTTCAACGATAAATGCTGAAATACCTCTCGTGCCTTGGCTCTTATCGGTCATAGCAAAAACAATATACGTATCTGCAGGACCTGCATTGGTAATAAAAATCTTTGATCCGTTAAGAACATATTCATCGCCATCTAATTTGGCTGTTGTTTGTTGACCTGCGGCATCTGTACCTGCTTCCGGTTCGGTAAGTCCAAAAGCTCCCAATTTTTCGCCTGAAATTAAAGGACGTAAAAACTTCTCTTTTTGTTCAGGTGTACCGAGATCATTAATCGGTGCTGCACCTAGTGATGTATGTGCAGAAAGAATAACACCGGTGGTTGCGCATACTTTTGAAATTTCTTCTATTGCCAGAACATAAGTTAAGGTATCGCAACCCTGTCCACCAAATTCTTTAGCAAATGGTATTCCTAAGAAACCATTTTTTTGCATTTTTTCTAAGGTTTCTTCGGGGAATCGATGATTCTCATCAATTTCTTGTGCAATCGGTTCTACCTCATTGACAGCAAAGTCACGAAATAATTTTTGTGCCATGAGATGTTCTTGCTTTAATTTAAAATCCATCTAAGCCTCCTTTTTTAGATTGTTGAAAGAGTTGAGTATAAATATTCATCTGAGTAACATTAATACTTAACTCTAAATATATTAATTATCTACTATAATCAAAAAATCCTTTTCCGGTTTTGCGACCTAAATTGCCACCACGAACCATTTTGCGGAGTAGAGGATGAGGACGATATTTTGAATCACCGGTTTCATCATATAAGACTTCCATAATTGCCAGACATACATCAAGACCTACTAAATCACCTAGAGCTAAAGGTCCCATCGGATGGTTAGCACCAAGTTTCATAGCATTATCAATACCCTCAGGGCTTGCCACATTTTCTGCTACCAAACCGACAGCTTCATTAATCATCGGAATTAATATTCTATTTACTACGAAGCCTGCATTTTCTTGAACAGTAACGGGTGTTTTACCCAATTCTTCAGAGATTTTTACGATTTTATCAACCAAATCTTCAGGTGTGTTTAAACCCGGAATAACTTCTACTAATTTCATAATCGGAGCCGGATTGAAGAAGTGCATCCCAATAATTGGGCGACTTAATTCATTGCCGATTTCAGTAATTGAGAGAGAAGATGTATTTGTGGCAAAAATTGTATCTTCTTTACAGAGTTCGTCCAGTTCTTTAAATGTAGCTTTTTTTACATCCATTACTTCTAAAGCTGCTTCAACAATTAAATCACAATCTCCCAAATCTTTATTCAAGCAAGGTGTAATATTTTCAACAATAGCATCTGCTTTGTCTTGTTCCATTCTTCCGCGATCAACCAGTCTAGCCAATCCTTTAGCTATTCTTGCTTTTCCGGCTTCTGCTAAATCTATATTTATATCTGATAGCATAACTTCATAACCATCTGTTTGTGCAAATGTTTGAGCTATTCCGCTACCCATTGTACCTGCGCCAATAATTCCAACTTTCATAAAAAGTCCTTTCTTAATTATTAATCTAAATTCTAGAATTTTATCATCTAATGTTATTTTTTGTTTTTAAAGATTTTTGCATTAACGATTTTGGAAATTCTTTTCTTTACGTTTTTCCAAAAACGCATTCATACCTTCTTTTTGATCTGCGGTATCAAATAATTCGCCGAATAATTCAACTTCAATTTCAATTGCCGCATCAATATCAGTTTGCAAACCGCGATTTACTGCTGCTTTTGTATTACGTACTGCAACAGGAGCATTTGCTGCGATAATTGAAGCCATTTTCTCAGCAGCAGGAATTAATTCTTCTTGCGGATATACGGCACTAACTAAGCCAAGTTCTAAAGCCTGATCAGCTTTAATATTTCTTCCTGTATAAAGAAGTTCTTTAGCTTTAGAAAGATTGCCGATCACTCTTGCCAAACGTTGAGTTCCACCAAATCCCGGTGTAATACCTAACCCTACTTCCGGTTGACCGAAGATTGCATTATCACTAGCTAAACGAACATCACAGCTCATAGCCAGTTCATTACCGCCACCCAAAGCAAATCCATTAATTGCAGCAATTACCGGGATTGGGAAATTCTCAATATCACGCATTACTTTGTTACCGACACGTCCCAATTCCTTGCCTGCTGCAGAATCCATCTCAACCATCTCGCCAATATCGGCACCTGCAACGAAAGATCTGTCGCCGGATCCGGTCAAGATTACACAACGTACTTCGTCTAAATCCAAACTGTCAAATGCCGCAGCAATGTCTTTCAGCACTTGAGTATTCAAGGCGTTCAAGGCTTTTGGACGATCAATCGTAATCGTTGCAACTGCATCCTTTACATCTACTTTTACAAATTCCATTTTATCCCCCTCAGAATATAAAAATCGGAGGCTGGCTCAAACCGCTTTAGTTTTGCATCAGACAATTTTACTGCAATTTTCTATAAATCAGTTCTGAGTCAGCCGCCTGTTTCAAAATAATATTAATTATTTATATTTTCTTATTGCTGTCGCACAACCCATTCCGCCACCTATACATAAGGTAGCTAAGCCTAGTTCAGCATCATCTCTACGTTTTAACTCATGAATTAAAGTAATCAGGATACGTGTACCGGAGGCACCGATCGGATGACCTAAGGCAATTGCTCCACCATTAACATTTACCTTGTCTGCATCTAATTCTAAGTCACGAATAACAGCAATTGATTGTGTAGCAAAAGCTTCATTAGCTTCAATTAAGTCAAAGTCTTTAACTTCAAAATCAACTTTTTTCATTAAATTTCTTGTAGCATAAATTGGACCAAGACCCATATACGCAGGATCTACTCCACCTAAAGCACTGTTAATCCATTCGGCTTCCGGTGTTACACCAAGCTCTTTTGCTTTTTCTTCACTCATCACAACTACTGCTGCTGCACTATCATTGATTGTTGAAGAGTTACCTGCAGTAACGATTCCGTCTTTCTTAAAAGCAGGACGCAATCTGGCTAAACCTTCTGCTGTTGTTCCGGCTCGGATACCTTCGTCTTGATCAAAGGTAATTGTTTCTCTACGTTTTTTCACTTCTACAGGAACAATTTCATCTGTGAATTTGCCCTCTGCTTGAGCTTTTTCAGCTTTTTGTTGGCTATTTGCAGAAAATTCATCCAATTCTTCTCTGGTTAAGCCATATTTCTCTGCTACGTTTTCTGCAGTGATCCCCATATGATAATTATTAAAAACATCTGTTAAACCATCATTGGTCATTGTGTCGATCATGTTGGCGTCACCCATACGGTAGCCATAACGAGCTTTGGTTAAAGCATAAGGGGCATTTGACATATTCTCCATACCACCTGCAATAACAATATCCGCATCGCCATTTTTAACCATACGTGCTGCCATATTCACCGCTTCCAAACCCGATCCGCAGACAATATTAACTGTCATTGCAGGAGTTTCTACCGGCAAACCGGCATTGAGAGAGGCTTGACGTGCAAGATTCTGTCCCTGTGCAGCTTGTAATACAGCGCCCATATAAACCATATCTACATCTTCCGGTTTAATTCCCGCTCTCTTAACCGCTTCTTTGATCACAATTTCGCCTAATTTTGCTGCCGGAACGGTGCTTAGTGTTCCGCCCATCGATCCGATTGCTGTTCTAGCTGAACCAGCTATAATCACTTTTTTCGACATAAAAATTCCTTTCTTTTGCCTTGTGTTTTGCTATTGCATCTAATGTAAATAATACTGACCAATTGATTCTTCATGCTTTTCTTTGATTTTTTATGATATTATTTTCTTTTTGCTTTCGATTCATTAATCTTTTTTTATTATTTTTACGGTTTTCAATTATTATTGTAACGTATATGAAGTACAAATACTAATGATTTTTGAGCATTTATAAAAAAACAATTATTTATCGTAAACGTTACCGATGCATTAAGCTCAACACTATAATTTGCACAAGCTTATTATGTTTTTTCTATATTTGGCATCTTGTTTATTATAACATATTGGATTACTCTAGTAGAATATATCTCTTTATTATTTTTGGAGGAACACAATGACTATCTTTGATTCAGATTATCAAGCAAAATTAACCTCAGCTGAAGAAGCTGTTAAAATTGTGAAATCAGGAGACTGGTTAGATTACGCAATTGGGCCCAGTATGCCTCTGGCTCTCGATCATGCACTGGCCAAAAGAGCCGATCAGTTGGTAGATGTTAATGTAAGAACTCTCTTGAGCATTAGGCCATTGGCAATTATGGAAGCCAATGATAATTTAAACAAAAGAGTTTTCACTTTAAATTCATGGCATTTTAGTGGTTACGAACGACAATATGCCAAAAAAGGGTACGCCTTTTATATACCTTTTCGCTATTCTGAAGCTCCCGAACTATACCGTCGAGAAGAGGACATTGAACGAGTCGATGTTTTAATGCTGCGAACAACACCAATGGACAAACACGGCTTTTTTAATTTCGGTCCTAGCAATTCTCATATCATGGAAATTGCCCGTCGCGCGAAACATATTATTTTAGAAGTAAATGATCAATTTCCATATGTTCAGGGTTTATACGATGAATCTCTCCATATAAGTCAAGTAGATGCAATTGTAGAGAACTCATCTCCTCTCGATACTATAGGTAATCCCGTGCCCGATGAAGTCGACTGCAAAATTGCTGAACTTATTATGGATCATATTCCTGATGGTGCTACTTTACAATTAGGTATTGGCGGTATGCCGAATGCAGTTGGTGAAATGATTGCTGCATCCGACCTCAAAGATTTGGCAATCCACAGTGAATTCTATGTTGACAGTATGATGAATATGACAAAAGCCGGCATAATCACCGGAAAACATAAAGCTATTGATCGCGGCAAACAAGTATTTACATTTGCTATTGGTTCGACTGAACTTTATGAATTCATGGATCATAATCCGCAATTGGTAAGTGCTCCTGTCGACTACGTTAACTCACCTCAAGTAATTTCCAGTATTGATAATTTCATTTCTATTAACAATGCAATAGAAGTTGATTTATTTGGTCAAACGAATGCCGAATCAGCAGGTTTCCGTCATATTAGCGGCACTGGTGGACAACTGGATTTTGTAATCGGAGCATACCATTCTCAAGGCGGTAAGAGTTTCATAGCCTTGAGTTCAACCTTTACCAATAAAAAAGGTGAAAAATTTAGTAGAATCATCCCTTATATTGCAAAATCAAGAGTAACAGATACTTATACTACAGTACATTATATCGTTACCGAATACGGGATGTTTAATCTGAAAGGAAAATCTACTTGGCAAAGGGCTGAAGGATTAATCAGTATAGCCCATCCGGATTTCCACGATGAACTGATTCAAGCGGCAGAAGAGCAAGGAATCTGGCGTAATTCAAATAAGAGATAAACTGGAGCAAAGCTGAAAATCTCGGATCAGCGATTGTTTTAACTTAATATCATTGCAAATGTATCAAGCAATCTTGGAATAAGATTGCTTGATATTTTTTATTATCTAAATTTATCTAATTCTGTAATTGTATAATGTTCTTTATTATTATCTATATAATTTTCTAAAATATATTCTTTAGTTTCAAAATATTCGCTGTCACCAATTTTAGCTTCACTTGTTAATAAGCCGAGTTCCGGATCAAGAATCAGGTTGAAGACATAAGTATAAAAATAGGTTTCCAATTTTTTCCCATCTTCAACTTCTATTTCATATTTATATAAAAATCCTATCTGATTGATATCGTATACTTCTTGGATCACAGAATCCTTAGGATAAATGAAATAGACTTTCTCTAAACCTTTAGCTTCAATGTTTTTGACCTGATGGCTTTCTTCATTAATCATCTTATTTCCATTTTTATATGATTCTTCAGCTTTTTCCAAACTATATTCAATTTCAGTTTCAATTAAATCTTTAACTTCATCATCCAGATTCTCAAGTGAACTTATATATTGAGGCACCATGTCTTCAGTCAAAGTAAATTCACGTGTAATTTCATCTTCAGCTAAACTATAACCTTCTTCTTTCAAAAAGTAAGAATAAGAACTCACGGTAATTTCAACTGTATCACCTATATTCAATCCTGAATAAGGTTCAACATCGATCAACAAGTTTTCGCTTATTTTTTCATCTAAAGTACTATGTGCATCTATCCTCAGTTGTGGAGCTGCACCATCATATGTAAATTCAATGGAGTCAAGGATTGTTTGCGCATCCAGTTCTTCATATTCTTTAAGGTTTTTCACAGTATATGTTTTTTCTTCTTCCTTCAAAACATAACCTGCATTCAATGCTGCTTCTTCATCATAAATAACTTTAGCTGTAATCTGATCGCCATTGGATACCTTTGCATCAAAATCATCCAGCCTATTGCCTTCCGAATCATAAAACTCATAGATATAATAAAATGGCATATCATAAGATAATACATCCATATAAATAAAAGCAGCTTTATTATCACCCTCAAATACAGGCTCTACATTAGCAAATGCATCATAGATTTCTGCTACCTGCAAATTTTTAATTGTATAGGTGAATTCTTTACGTTCAATTTGCATTTTGGCATTTTTGGCCAACACCGGATCATCGTCAAGAATAATTTGAACTGTATCACCATTAGATAAACTACCATTATTTTGAATATCAAAAGAAATAGAATTGAGATAGTTGACAACCGGATTATCGCTTGATCCCTTGGTCATTAATGCTCTCAACTCTTCTTCAGGATCTAAGTCCTTAGCTTTCTTGGATCCTGCCAAGACAAGTTTTAATGCATATTCCAAATCTAACTCAAACTCAACGGATCCATTACCGTCCAAACCATTTTCTTCAATCGTAAATAATTCTGTTGCATCAACTTTTTGAGCTCCACAACTAGTTGCAAAGACGCTTAACGATAGAAGCAAAACTAGAATAACAGCTATTTTCCTTTTCATATAATTCACCTCCAACAATACTTTTAAAAATAATTTAGATTAGACTTAAGAAACCGGTAGCGATCAAGAAATAAATCACAAGTCCTATTGCGTCTATGATGGTTGTAATAAAAGGTCCGCTGGCTACAGCAGGATCTTGATTAAATTTCATAAGAATAATAGGAAGTGCAACTCCGGCAACTGCAGAAAAACAAATAGTCAGGAAAATTGAAACACTCACAATCACGGCCAGCAAGAGATCAATCCCGATAATGCTCAAAATGACAAATAAGACAACACTTGAAATCAGTCCGGTTAAGATTCCTGAACCGAATTCATTCTTCACCGTATGTCTGATTTTTCGACTAAGATCTTCTCCGCCTAAATTTAAGTCACGTATAGTCACCGCAAGAGCCTGTGTACCAACACTTCCTCCGGTTCCTGTGATTAAGGGAATAAATGCTGAAAGCAAGATTACTGATTCCAAAGTTTTATGGAATATACTAATTAATCCTGCCAATAATACACCTAATAAAACAAGCACAATAATTAAAGGAAAACGCTTGCCGGTAGTTTCGAAAATAGTCGGCTCTTTAACTTCTATAGTTGAGCGAGGTACACCGGCAAATGAAATCAAGTCCTCGGTTGCCTCTTCTTCAAAAACATCTATTACATCATCAAAGGTTACAATACCGCGCATTCTATTATCCGGAGTAACTACAGGTACCGCCAATAGATCATAGTCTTGAATAATCTTGGCAACTTCTTCTTGATCCATGTCAACGGGTACTGAGGTGACATGATTATACATAACATTTTTTACCAGTTCATCTTCCGGTGAAAAAATTAAATCACGCAAGGACAGTACACCTACTAGACGATGTCGCTTGTCTAAAACATAGAGATAATAAATCGTACCGGCTTGTCCGCCTTGCTCTCTGATATATGAAATTACTTCTTTAAGTGAACTGTCAGGAGAAATAGATAGATACTCCTTAATCATGATACCGCCGGCACTTTCCTCATCATAAGACAATAATTCCAGCACCTGATCTCTATGCTCTGCATTGAGCAGATCCAAAATTTTATCCGGTTCCAGTTTCTCGGTTTCATGAATTAAATAAACCACAGTATCAAGTGGTAAATAAAAAAGGACTTCTTTGATAAAACCATGCGGTAAATATTCAATAGCAGCCTCTTGATCTTCGACCTCCATCCACTCAAAAATCATAGCAAATTCCTGAGGAGTTAAGTAATTTGTTATTTGAACTTTTTTCTCAGGGTATAGAAGATGAAAAACTTCACTTTGATCTCTATCATGCAATTTTAGAAATAAATCTCGGAACTTTTCCCGGTCATCATCTTTTACTGAACGATAAATTTCATCGTAATATGACTGGAGATCTATTGTTGTATCTTCATTACTCATCAGTAAGCTCCTTAAACTCTATTAATTAATCTCATTTAGCTTATAGAAGATTATCACCTAAATTATTGATAAATGGAAATAATACTCAGAGAAGGTTAATCCCCCTTGTCTTCAACTCATCAATCATCTGCTTGGGCCAGGTAGAAGCTTGAACTTCTCCAATATGTGCTTTTTGTAAAAAATACATGCAAATTCTGCTTTGACCAATTCCACCGCCAACTGTTTGGGGAAGATCGCCACTCATTAGTTGTTGATGATAAGGATAACGCATACGCTCTGTTTCATTTGCTAATTCCAATTGTTGCAATAAAGTCTGTGCATCAACTCTGATCCCCATGCTTGAGAGTTCCAAGCCTCTACCGAGCACGGGACTCCATACTAGTATATCACCATTCAAATTCCAGTCATCATAGTCAGGAGATCTGGTATCGTGTGGTTTGCCGGAACGTAACTTATGTCCAATTTGTTCTAGAAAAACAAATTTCTTATCCTGACAAATTTTATGCTCTCTCTCTTCAGGATCCAATCCGGGATATAAGTCCTCTAACTCTTGACTATTGATAAATGTAACTTGATCCGGCAACAAAGGCTGATATTCTGATAATTCATTTGACAGTATATCTTCCATATCAACAAAAGCGGCAAAAATTGAGTTTACCGTTTGATGTAGATAATCCAAATTTCGATCCTCAGGACTGATGACTTTTTCCCAATCCCATTGATCAACATAGACGGAGTGTGTATAATCAGGAATTTCGTGTGCTCTAATTGCATTCATATCTGTGTACAATCCGCTACCTATATCAAACCCATACTGACCTAAAGCATATCGTTTCCATTTGGCTAAAGAATGTACAATTTCAGCCTGAACCTGCTTCTTTGCACTTTCATTGATCATAAATGATACCGGTTGTTCTACTCCGGTAAGATTATCATTTAAGCCACTATCCGACTTGACAAAGATCGGGGCAGAAACACGTAACAAATTCAAATGTTCCGCCAAGCTAAGCTCAAAATTATCTTTGATCAATTTAATCGCTTTTTGAGTGCCAATTAAGTCTAGATCAGAACGGTATTTTTTATCTATTTTAAATTCAATCATATATTTTTAATATCTCTTTCTAAAGATAATAATTTTCAAACTAATTTTATGGATCAACCATACAATCTTTGCAGATCATTAGGATCAAGTTTATCCCGCTCAGATCCATAATAATCGTGGATGATTTTTCCTTCAGAAAATACAATTGTTCGGTCACCATTTGTCAGTGCATCCTGAACATTATGTGTAATCATCATAGTTGTCACACCTGCACTCCTGACAAACTTATTTGTCACTTCAAGAATTCTGGCGGAAGTTTGTGGATCCAAAGCTGCTGTATGTTCATCTAATAATAATAATTTAGGTTGAGAGATGATTTCCATAACTAATGAAACCGCTTGTCGCTGACCGCCCGACAAAAGACCAATTTTTGTATTCATCCTAAGTTCCAGATCCATCTCCAACATAGACAATTGTTCGCGAAAAAATCTGTGATCTTTTTTATTCAAAGGAAATAGTGAAGGAGAAGCTTTTCGGGTATATGCCAAAGCTAAATTCTCGGCAATCGTGAGGTTAGGAGCAGTACCCAATTGGGGATCCTGATAGATACGCGAGATATGCAAAGCCCTTTTATGTTCTTTGGCCCAACTGATATCGTCATTATCTAAAATAACTATCCCGTCATCAAGTTCGATAGTACCGCAGATTGCATTAAACAAAGTACTTTTGCCCGAACCGTTGGCTCCCAAAATCGTTACAAATTCACCTTCTTTTAAATCAAGGTTAAGTCTATTTAAAGCAATTTTTTCATTAGAGGTGCCCGGAAAGAAAACCTTGGTCATTCTACGAATACGAAGCATCAAGTCTTGGTTATTAGTCATCTTTCGCCTCCTCCATTGTTTCAACCATATTTATATCATTTACTGCATCTGTCCGGAATTCATTAGCACTTTCCGGTTTTACTGTCTGTAAGTTGTTTTCGTCGTTTAACCAATAATCAGCTAATTCTTTATGTAATCTTTTTTTCTTGCCACGATCTCTAGCATCTTTAAGTGTAGGAAACATCAAGGCAATAATAACAATAATCGTTGAAATCAAATTTAGAGCATAGGATGGTAAGACATCAAACTTCAAGGCGATTGCAATAATAAAACGATAAATAATTGATCCTATTACTGTAGAAATCAGGCCTAAGGTGACACCATTACGTCTGAATAAGGTTTCTCCGATAATAATTGCCGCTAAAGCGACCACCAGAATACCGGTGCCTGAATTGACATCGGCAAATAAATTATAATGACAGATCATTGCGCCGGATAAAGCCGCCATAGCATTGCCTAGAGCCAATCCGATAATGTTCATATTATCGGTATTAATTGAAGTATGCCGCACCATTGCAGCATTATCTCCTGTCGCTCTAATCGTCAATCCGGTTCTCGTATGAAAAAACACTGCTATTGCAACAGTTACAACCACTACAATAACAAGTGTAACAAGAGTTTTTGTAACCATCTCATTGTTGAACAATGAGTTAAAGGAAGAATAAATTGTGTTTTTACCAATCAAAGAAATGTTTGCTTTTCCCGCTGCAATGATTAAATTAATTGTATACAAACCGGTCATCGTCAAAATACCGGATAATATAGAAGGTATATTAAATTTCGTATGCAAAATACCCGTTACTACACCGGACAAAGCTCCACCTATTATGGCAAACAAGATACCCAAAAAGGTCAGATCATTATAGGCAAAAACAGCTGCAATGATCATACCCATGGTAAATGTTCCTTGCACAGTCATATCCGCAATATTCAAAATCCTAAAAGGTATGTATAAGCCTAGGGCAAGAATTCCATATAATAAACCCAGCTGTAATGCTGATAAAACTTGTGCAATAGTCATTAATAATTTCTCCTCCAGCGGGACATCTTAATTAATATCCTTTTTATATAAGAGTATCAACATAAAATACTAATGTTGATACTCTCTTAATTCAATAATTATTGTTCCTGATTTGTAACATATTCAATTTCAGATTCCAGATCTGCAGGTACTTCAATACCTAATGCTTCAACTTGATCTTGATTCAGAATCTTTGTAACTTTTTCAACTAATTCAGGAGGATTATCTGCTACAGATTCACCCTTCAGAATACGTACAGCCATCTCACCTGCTTGAACACCCAGATCATAATAATCTAAGCCGACTGTGCCTGTACCACCTGCTTCAACCATGGTGCTTGCACCCGGGAAAATCGGCAAATTATGTTGATTTGCCACTTGTTGGAAAATCGGCATCGCGGAGGCCACATCATTATCTGTCGGTGAATAAAAAATATCAACATCCACTGCTAAATTTTCTACGACTTGTTGCAATTCAGAAGTATTGGTAATAGTTCCTTCTTTGAAAGCTAAACCTTTTGTTTCCAAAATTTCTTTACAAATCTCAGCTTGGACCTGCGAGTTCACTTCTGCTGAATTGTAAACAATACCAACAGTCTTAGCTTCGGGATAAAGACTCAAAGCAAAATCGATAATAACTTCGATATCTGCCATATCCGAAACACCTGTCACGTTAATACCTGATTCTTCTCTGGAAGGAGTTAATCCTGCAGCAACCGGATCTGTAACTGCCGAAAAGACAATTGGAATCTCACTTGTCGTAGTCGCAGCAATTTGTGAAGGTCCGGTAGCAATTGGTAAAATAATGTCCGGATCTGAACCAACAACTTCAGACAGAATACTATTCAGAAGTGTGTCATCTCCATTTGCATTTTTAACAACGATATTGACATTGTCTTCACCAAATTCTTCGCTAATCACGTCGATCATGCCGTCACGAGTTGCATTCATTGCCAAATGATCTACAGGTAGAACTATTGCAACTTGCTTTTTAGCTGCATCAGCCGCATCTTCCGCTACTTCGTCTTCAGTGGAAGTATCTTCCGAATCATCTGTTGTTTCTACTACTTCTTCTACATCATCAGCTTTGTTTTCTGTTTCAGATTTCGCGTCATCAGTTTTGGCACAACTAACCAGAAAGACTGAAACTATTAACAATAATGCTAATAATAGGTTCATTTTTTTCTTCATCTTCATTTCTCCTATTTAATATTTCTTAAATTTGTAATTTCTTGATTACGTTCTTAAATCATTAAACTTTAACAATTATTCTGCACGTTCTTTAAGTATTTTAACGATTGAACTGGTGCCAAGTCTAGATGCTCCAAGTTCCAGAAATTTTTCAGCATCTTCTAAACTGCGGATTCCGCCTGAGGCTTTTACTTTTACATTCGGTCCGATATTATCAGCCAAAAGTTTCACATCTGCAAAGGTTGCTCCTCCTGTTGAAAATCCGGTTGAAGTTTTGATGAAATCGGCCTGTGCTTCGGTCACGATTTCACACATTTTAATTTTCTCCGCATCAGTTAAAAGACATGTCTCAATTATAACTTTGAGAATCCTGGTATCACAAATTGCTTTAATAGCTTTTAATTCATAGAGAATTTTTTGATAATTCTTTGCCTTAAGATCACCTAGATTAATAACCACATCAATTTCAGAAGCACCTTCATTTAATGCTTGCATCGTTTCGAAAACCTTGGTTTCAGTTGTATTGTAACCATTAGGAAAACCGATCGTAGTACAAACTGCTACTTGCTCTTCAACATATTCACTTGACTTCTTTACAAAACTGGGCGGTACACAAATACTTGCTACCTCATAAGTTATTCCGTCATCACAGATTTCTTTGATTTCTGCCCATGTTGCATCTACATTGAGCAATGTATGATCTACAGCATGTATTATTTTGTTAATATCCATCTTTTTACTCCAATACATTTCAAAATGCTTCATTTGTTAGCTCTCTTGATTATTCATTTTGTATGAATTAAATAATTATACTTATTTTTTAATAAATAATCTAATAACAATCATTCAATTAAACATCTTGTCTAAGGAAAAATTGATAAAGCCCTTATAGTTGGT
>LSQX01069141.1_pt1 | contig 46516 bp, 32 predicted proteins | sample 654561 | NCBI WGS metagenome assembly LSQX01 (sample SAMN04489861, study PRJNA283612) | anaerobic digester metagenome | isolation source: 4 biogas reactors fed with cattle manure at either 37C or 55C with and... | place: Denmark: Kongens Lyngby | collected 2014
CTGAAGGCGGTACTCTGGCAAGGTGGAATCCTTACGTATGGACAGGTGAAATTGGGCTCTCAACCCATGCCACGCTCCATCGCTGGAGCCGTCGCCCTTCTACCTGTGCTGGCGCGCTTCTGCGGTAGCTTCCCAGCAACTCGACGACAGTCGACGACAGTCGAGGCTTGCGAACGTCGACGGCGGCGACGATGTGGCGAGGTGGGAGAGGTCGAAGGAATCGAGAGAGTCGGGCGAATCGAAAGAATCGAATCTCCCGAATCCATCGACTCATTCGATTCATTCGAAAAGAGTGCCGATTAAGTGTGGGACTCGGCGCAAGAGCACGCGCGAAGCATGCTTGGCGGCCTTGGCGTCTTGGCGGTTTTCCCTGCTGTTTCGAGGGCGAGGGCAGGACGAGGACGATGCATCCGCGTCCCGTTCACAGTTCTGTGATGATATTATTTAATCTCCTCCACGGCGTACAGGCTTAGCAGGTCATGCACCGTAAGCGAGTATGAATCAAGAAGACCGGCACTGCTTTTCGCGAGCTTTATTAGTATCCTGCGCGCATCCTCACTCTCCGCATGGTGGACAGCACGGTGGCAATAGGGGCAAAGGCAAAACACATTATGCACGGTATCGAGAGATTTCTTGAAATCGCCTTGCAGCCCGATGGGAATCAGGTGGTGGGCCTCCAGATATGGCCGATGACTGAATCGCGAAACGAACAATCGGTGTGCCGGATCAAACTCGCACTTGTAGCCCGTCAACTTCATCCGCCTGACAGCGATACGCGGATCACGTGCATAGGAATCCCGTCCCGTCAGCTTTTGGATCCGGACTTTATCTGTGTCGTTCACGCTTAGCTGGTAAAACTCGTCGCCGTCGTCTTGCTTCATCACCGACGAGTCATACCGCCAATCGGATTCGGACATCGCGCCAATCCAAATGTCGCCCCCCTTAATGAACATGAACCAGACATCGCCGCTCTTCGGTTTATATCCGGCACTGCTTGAAATATACAACCGTAGCTCCGTCTTGGTTCTTTTAGGGAAAACGAGATTAAGCGAAATCGTCTTTCCCCCCGGAAAAAGGCGGAATTGCTTTTTTGCAAGCGCCGCGTTTGATTTCACATTGCCGACATGTATGCTGTCTTTGCCGAAGTGGGACAAAACGATTTCGGCCTCGTAGTCCGTCAGGGTAATCTGGGAATCGAAGTGTTCCCGCTCTGTGACAATGGAATAGGCACCGACTTGTGTGCCGAACCTTCTCGCCTGTATCGTTCCGAACTTCATAAGCACCTCGTCATGTTCCTCTGCGTGGCAGCAATTCAACTATGTTCCTGGCGATTTTCCTGATGACGGGAATCGCGACCGAATTGCCAAATTGCTTGTATGCCTGGCCCTTGGAAACCGGGATGAGGAACTCCTCTGGGAAACCCTGCAACCTGGCGCACTCTCTTGGTGTTAGCATTCTGGGGGGCTTGCCGGACTGCGGGATCAGGCATTCCTTTCCGTCTTTACCATATCGGGCAACAATCGTATTGGCAGGCTTGTCGATATCAGCACAAAACGCGGTGAATCCTGTGCCGCGCTCCAGATTGTTCCTGGTGCGTCGCTGATGACCGGCCCAGAGCCTCTCGGATATGGTGAAAGAGGGGTCTACCTGCTCTTCCAGAATACTCTTCAAGGGCAAGGGCGCCCCCTCGATCTTCGGGAATGCAAAGGTCCTATCTGTATCACGAAAGCACACCATATAACAGCGTACTCTCTTTTGCGGAACCAATGGACTCGCATCAATCAATTCGTAGCGGAAATCGTATCCGAGCGATCTGATCGAGCTCTCTATAACCGCAAAAGTCTTCCCGCGATCATGGCCAACAAGGTTCTTCACGTTTTCCAGAAACACACACTGTGGCCTCTTGGCCTTCACTATGCGCATTATGTCAAAGAACAATGTGCCTTGTGTCTCGTGGGCAAAGCCGGAAGCCTGGTTCAGGGAATTGCGGGCGGAAACGCCCGCCAAGCTGAATGGTTGACACGGAAAGCCGGCGCATAGCACGTCGTGATCGGGGATTGTTGTCTCGTCTATCCTGCGAATATCCCCGTATGGGACTTCGCCGAAATTCGCTTCGTATGTCGCCTTGGCCGGCAAATCCCATTCGCTGGAGAACACGCATTTTCCTCCCAGCTCCTGCATCGCGATGCGAAAGCCTCCAATACCTGCAAACAAGTCAATGAATTTGAACTTGGGGGTTTCAACAGGTGGAAACGGAATGTCAGACCAGTCGATTGGCAATAGTAATTGATAGTATTCGTGATCCTCCCCAACCCTCTTGTTGACTCCTTTTGGGGGCTTGGACGACTGCAACAACCTGCAACAGTGCTTCCTCATCGACGTACTCAGGAACGGCACGTCGTGATTCGGGGACTGAAGCCAATGGCCGACAGCAGCGCCGAGTTCGTCGCTTTCTTCGCCGGGAAAAGTCTCCTGCAGGGATTTTACCAGCGTTTCACGGGCTTCCTTATGGTCAATCTTCGTCATGCTCAAGGTTGATGCAAAAGAGATCCTACTGGCTAGTAGCTAGCGCAACACTGTCAATGACTAGCGGGTTCACGTGTAAATCATTCCACGTAAATCAGGTGCCAGATTTACAGCATTCTGACACACACATATGGTTGCTGCAAGGTTAAACATGACAGATTCGTAATCAGTGTGTTTCTATGGAGTGCGTTGGGGAGGAGCATGAAGAAGAGCGTGCCGGTGTGTTTTTTGCCATTGATGGAATAGGAAAACGCCCGCCATCGGCTAGTATAAGCCGGCTAAAGGCAGGCGAGTGGTTGCGATCATCCTCGTTGCAGTTCATGTGCTCCTGTTACACTGGCATTCATAGTCTTGACACCCTGGCTGTTTATCCCATCTGTTTCGAGGACGCGGTCGAGCCATTCGCGTTTCGTCAACATTCCGCGAGTACCCTCGGTTGGTATTACATAGTCTCCTCTACGGCGTACAGGCACAGCAGGTCAGGCACTGTAAGCGAGAATGAATCAAGAAGACCGGCTCTGCTTTTCGCAAGCTTACAAAGTATCTTGCGTGCATCATCAGCCTTCGCATGATGTACGGCACGGTGGCAATTTGGGCAAAGGCAAAACACATTGTTCACGGTGTCGAGAGACTTTTTGAAATCGCCTTGCAGCCCAATGGGAATCAGGTGGTGAGCCTCTAAATATGGCCGACAACTGAATCTCGAAACGAATAATTGGTGTTCCGGTTCAAACTCGCACTTAAAGCCCGCCAAATTCATTCGCCTTTCAGCAATACGCGGATCTCGTGCATATACGTCTCGTTCCTTCAGCTTTTGTCTTCGAATTTCATCACTGTCATTTACAATGCGCTGATAAAACTCATCGCTGTCATCCTGCTTCATAAGCGACAAGTCACTCCAATCTGGTTCGGGCATTGAGCCAATCCAGATTTCGCCATCCTTAACAAAAACAAACCATACATCTCCACTCTTAGTTTTATATCCGGCGTTGTTTGAAACATATAAGCGCAGTTCGGTCTTATTCTTTTTGGGAAAAACGAGATTAAGGTAAATCGTGTTTCCCTCTGGAAACATTCGAAATTGCTTTTGTGAAAGCGTTTTGTTCGATTTCACATTGCCGACATGTATGTTGTCTTTGCCAAAATAGGACAACATGATTTCAGTCTCATAGCCAGACGGGGTGATCATGGAGTGCTGATATTCTGTTTCCGTAACAACAGAGTAGGCCCCGTGTGCCGTGTTGAACTTTATCTTATGGATCGTATTGAACTTCATAATTATCTCGCCGTGTTCTGTGGCTAAAAGTTTGCCATAGGCAGTATCCAGCCTTTGCGTGTGAAGAGGAGCAGGGCGGTGACGCGTGAGGGGTCGAGGTTGAGCAGGTGGGCCGCGGCGCGGGCGTAGAGCTGCATCTGGAAGGCGTAGCCTTCGGCCGATTCGCGCATGTCGCCCTCGGTCTCGATGCGGTTGCTCTTGTAGTCGAAAACCGTCGCGCGCACTGCGCGCCCTTCAGCATCCCGCTCGATGACGACGCGGTCGAAGCGGCCGCCGGCCAGTTGCGGCCCCTCGGGGCCCTCGAGCACCAGCTCGAAGGGCGCCTCGCGCCAGACCTCGGCACTTGGAGCATCGGCCGGACGCGACAGGGCGCGCCGGATATCGTCGTTCTTCAGGCAGTTGCGGAACTGGCGCTCGACATCGTTCAGCAGGATGGCGGACTCGGCCGCGGTACGGCGCCACTCGGCAATGATCGCCTCGATATCCGCCGTCTCCAGCCACTCGATCCGCTCGAGGAGGCGGTGGATGGCGGAGCCGAAGGCGCGCACGTCGCCGGCCTCGGCGTTGAAGAGCCAGTGGGCCGGGAAGGCCCGTCCGGCCTCCTGCAGTTTCGAGGGCTCGTGCCGCGTCAGCTCGACGGCATAGGTCAGCGGTAGCGGCTCCGCTGCCTTGCTGTCCGCCGGTGCCGGATCCGGTACCTTGACCCGCTGGTGCCAGAGGCGGTCGCCGGTCTGGTAGAGTATGCGTCCGGCGCCGTTAGGCAGTTGCTCGTCGAGCGTCTCTGTCACGAGGCGCTCGCGCAGCAGGTCGGCCTCGCGGATGGCAGTCGGATTCTTTGCAGGGGCCGGTATAACCATTACCAGCGCCTGCCTGGCGCGGGTCAGCGCCACGTAGAGCGTGCAGAGCTGGGCGAAGTTGGCTTCGGCATATTCGCGCTCCTGCGCCTGCAGCGGTGCACCGCCGACGGCCTCCAGCAAATCGTTCTTCAGCGGGTCGAGCACCCAGTCATCGCCCGTCAGGAATGTTGGCCGTCCCGGTTTGCCGAAGCTCTTGGCGTTGGCGCTGAAGGGCACCACCACGAGGTCGAAGCCCAGTCCCTTGGCCTGGTGGATCGTCATCACGCGCACGGCACCCGCCTCGGCGCTGCTCCTGGCCTGGTAGGCGGCGACATGGTCGGCAAAGGCGTCGGCATCGCAGAGGCCCCGGGCGTCGAAGGCCTCCGCCGCCGTCAGCAGCTCGAGCAGGCGCTGCTGGCCGAAGGCATCGAGGTTGCCAAGCGCGGCGCCCCACTGGCGCAGGGTGGCGGCAAAACCATGCGTCTGCAGCTCTCCCAGCACGCGGGCGGGGAGTTCTTCGATGGAGCCCAGGCGATCCAGCTTAGCCAGCGGGCTCATCTGCAGATGGCGCAGGGCGACGGTGTCGCCGGGATGGGCGGCGTAGCGCACCAGCGCCAGCAGCAGCGTGACCACAGGATGGTCGACGATGCCGCCCTTGCCCTCGTGTACCACCGGCACGCCGGGCAGCAGGCGCCGCAGGGTGTCGACGCAGGCGCGACCGGAGTTGTTGTCGCGGACAAGAACCGCCACCGAGAGGTGCGCCAGCGACGGGCCAGCCTCCTGGAGTACCGCGGCAACGGCCTTATAGGCGGCGGGCTCGAGGGTTTCCTCCTCCTCGTCCTCATTCTCCGCAGATCGTCGTTTGCCAGTGGTGGATTCGTACTCCACCAGCGCGGCATAGCCCTCGCCCTCGCCCTTGCGGGCGCTTTCATGCCTTTCCCAGAAACGGCCAAAGGCCTCGACGGCATCCGGGCGTGGTCCGGTACCTTCGGTCTTGGGTTCCCACCCGGCCAGATCATCGAAGACGGCATTGACCGCATCAATGACCGCCGGCAGCGACCGGTAGCATCTGGTGATCGACTCGAGGGCGATGGCCCGCCGGCCGAGGCCGCCATACTTGGCGAGCACCTGGTGGAAGAGACGGTGGTTGCCGCCGCGCCAGCCATAGATCGACTGCTTGACGTCGCCCACGTAGAAGAAGGAGCGCTCCTCGTCCTGCATGACCTCGTCAATCAGGTTTTCCAGCGCCAGCCACTGGTTGTCGCTGGTATCCTGGAACTCGTCGAGCAGCCAGTGGTCGAGCTGGCTGTCGAGGCGGTAGTCTATGTAGAGACGGTTGGGGTTGGGAGAGCCGCGGTTGAGGCTCGGCACGGCCGCGCCGGTACCGAGCAGCCGCGACAGATCCTCGAAGGTGAAGGGGCCGCCGCTTGCCAGCGACTCGTTATAGTACGCATCGTAACGCTCCAGCACCTGGCGCAGGCCATGTGTCTTCGAGGCGGCGCGGTCAACCTCGACGGCAATCAGGTTGATGATCGCGCGGCGCAGGTCGGGCCAGAGCGCGGCGGGTACCGGATAGTCCTGTCTGTAGTAGGTCAGGGTTGGCGGCGCATCGTATCCGGCGGCGGCCATCAATTGCTGCGCGACCCGGGTGCTCAAGTCCGGGCAGGGCTTGTCGAGCGCGTGCTCCAGGCCCGCGCGCGCCAGCCTGGCGCACGTTTCGCCCAGGATTCTGGGGCGTCCACTCGCGCCGAAAACGGTCTCCAGCGCTGCCGCCAGCGCGTCGGCGGTATAGCCGTTGCCGGTCGTGGGATGTTCCCACCAGCGCCCGTTGCCGGGCCAGATGCGAAGGGTGTCGCCCCAGTGGTGGGCCTTATGATTGCGGTAGAAGTCGTAGCCGTCGGTTATCAGCCTGTCGAGCGTCCTGCCGAGCTGCTTGTCCTCCTGCCCCGCGCGGGCCAGGCGGAGTTCGGAGAGCAGCGCGCCACCCTCCTTGCCCGCGCCCTGGGCGGGGTCGAAGAGGCGGGTGAAAATGGCCTGCCGCAGGGCCTGGGCCTCGCCGCTGTCGCCGTCCATGGGACGCGTGTCGGGCGAGATGCCGAGTTCCAGCGGGAAGGCGTTGACGATGCCGAGGATGAAGCTGTCCAGGGTGCCGATGCGCAGGCGGTGGCTCTGGTCGAGAAGCTGGCGCAGCAGCGCGATATAGGCCTCGGGGGTGTCCTCGGGGGCCGGCAGACCCTCGCGGGCGATCGTGTCGCGGGTTTCGGCGCGTGTCCTGCCGTCGGTGGCGGCAGCGGCCAGGCGGGCGACGATCTTGTCGAAGATCTCGCCGGCCGCCTTGCGGGTGAAGGTCAGCGCGCAGATACGGTCGGGCGGAATGCTCGCGGCCATCAGGCCGAGGTAGCGGTGCGCCAGCCGGAAGGTCTTGCCCGTGCCGGCCGAGGCGGAGATCGCGCGGTTCTGAAGCTGGTTCATGGCGTGACCCTCCACGGAACGGACGGGGGGTTGATCGTATTGGCCGGATCGTCGAGCAGGAGACCGGCGAAGTCGTCCTCATAGCCGCTCTTGAGACTGCCCGGCGGCCAGAATTTTCCATCCAGGATGTTGGCGACCACCGCCCGCGCGCAGGACATGGCCGAATCCTGCAGGGCATCGGTGTAACCATCCCAGAGCAGGAAACCGGTATCGCCCAGCGCGCTCGGCAGCGCGATGTAGCCCGTCTGGACATCGGGGCCCAGCTCGCCGCGCACGAACTCGCGGTAGAGCGGCAGTTGCAGGTCGGTCCAGCGTTTACTGGTATCTTTGCCATCCGGGTTGATGAGCAGCGCGGAGAGCCCCGCCTCGGGGATTGGCTCGTCCTCGCGGGCGGGGGCAAAATGGGTCTCGACGGGACTCCTGGCCTTGTCGCTGGTCTTGTAGTCGAGGATGACGCAGACGCCAGTCTCCCTGTGGCGATCTATGCGGTCGATTCGTCCGTTGATGGTCACGCCACCGATGATGCAGGAGAGATCCTGCTCATTCTTCACGATCCCCCATCCCGCCGCGTGCCACTCCACCTGTCTGGCGGCAAAGGCGCGCAGGCGGCGCACGGCGCTATCGAGGGCCAGCTCGACCCCCAGCCAGGGGCTGACGCCGTAGCGCCGGCGGCAGTTCTCCCGCAGGTGCCGCTCCAGCCAATCGCCCAGCCTCGCGGCATCGCCGCAGCCCCAGACGGCCTTCCCCGCGTCGGCCATGGCCTCGAGCGTGTCATGCACGAGGGTACCGAAGGCCCGTGCGTCGGGCTCGCGGGCGCGGTCGTCGAGCGCCTCCATGCCGAGCACCTCGGCGAGGTAGAAGCGCAGCGGGCTGGCGAGGTAGGTCTTGATGGACGAGGGTGAGAGGCGGTGTGTGCGCTTGTCGCTGATGACTGCGGGCGGCAGCAGGGCGGGATCGAGCTTGAAGCTGATCTGGTAGGCCGAGGCACTGCGCGCCGCCTTCGGTTCGCTGAAGAGCAGCTTGGCACGGGCGACCAGTTGCTCGTCGGGGCAGCGGAAGAGGAGCCGCGAGGGGCGCAGCGGATCGCCGGCCGCCGAGGTCTTGCCCACCAGCAGGACTATGCGTCCGGCGGTGCGGCGCTGGGCCAGCAGGGCCGTCAGCACGTAGGCGTCGCGCGCCACGCGCATGGCGTCGTCGCGCAGTCCGAGCCTGTTGCGCAGCGTGTCGGGCAGGAAGAGGTCGCCCACCTTGCCGTCGGGCACATAGCCCTCGTTCATCCCCGCGACGAAGAGCAGCGGGGCGGGGTTCCAGGCCAGCTCGAGCCAGCCTTCGAGCTCGAGCGGTTCCTGATTGCGTTCGGGGCGGATCTGACCCTCGCGCAGACGCGCCAGGAGCACGGCGGCGGCCGTGTCGTCCGCCGGAGCGGCGGCACCGGCGCTCTCCAGCTCGCGCAGGACACCATCAAAGGCGGTGACATCCTGCTGGAAGGCGGCATCGGCGGGGTTGTCGTCGTGCAGGAGGCGCGATTTGTAGATATCCTGCAGTACATCGCGCAGGCCCCCGGCCAGGCCGCCCTCGTTCAGGCGCCGCCGCCAGTGCCGTACCCGGTCGAGCGCCCCGGCGGGCGGCCGGCAGGCCTGTTCGCCGTCGCGCTGGTGCATGTCGGCCAGCGTGACGGGCAGGTGTTCCGTCTGGAAGGCGTCCAGCGCCCGCAGAAGGCCGGTGGCGTTGCCGAGAGCCGCCAGGACGTCGGGATGGCGCAGCAGGGTGGCGACCGCGTCGTAGCTGTCGCGCGCGCGCAGATCGAGCAATGCCTGCACGAGGCGGTAGAGGGGCGAATCGCTGAAGGGGCGGTTGCGCGGATCGAAGGCGGGCAGCCCGAGGGCCGCCAGCTCGCGCTGCAGCGGCCCGACCGCCTCCTGATCGGGCACGCCGATGGCGATCTGCGGCGTCTCTCCATCCGCCGCAGCGGGCGGCGCGGTCTGCAAGGCCTCGGCCACGGCACGGGCGATGCGCGCGGCCTGTTCCTCAGGGGTGGCCTCGAGCCTGAGGACGGCGTTGCCCACGTCGATCTGCCGGACGGCCCACTTCTCCGGCAGGGGGCGTCCCCAGGCATCGAAGAGCGCGGCCTCCTCCGGGGGCGCGGCCACGAGCACCTCGACGGCAATGCCGGCCGCGCTCCAGCGCGTCAGGAGCGTCAGGAGCAGCTCGGGCGGATCGGGCAGCGCCGCCAGGATGACGCGCCTGACCTCCTCCGGCACTGGCGCGCCGGTGGCCTGGGCCAGCTTGACGGCCAGCGGATCGTTCAGTTTCCATGTGGCGAGCTGGCGCATGTAGCGGCCCTCGAGTTCGGCCAGCTCGTTCCAGCGCTCCTGCTCCTCGAGATCCGCGCCCCTGGCGGCGACCTGTGCGAGCGACAGGTTGCCATCGGCCAGCTCGCGGCGCAGCTCCTGGAAGCGGCGCGCCACCGGCAGGGCCCAGTTGCAATCGGAGGGACGGTCGCGCCGCGTGCCGAGCAGCGCGGGGCATGCGCCGGGCTCGATGGCGGTCAGTACCGCCACCCAGGCCAGCAGGGATTGCAGCGCCGTGGCGGTACCGGGGGCGGCCTCCGGCTCGAGCAGTACGGGGGGCGTGATGATCTCCGGGCCGAGCAGTGCCCGGCCGCGCTTGTGGGCGGCCACCGGCAGCGCGTTCCGCAACCGCCAGCTTGACTGGCGCGTCGGCACCACCAGCAGGGTGTCGCGCATGTCGGCGCGCGCTGCGGATGTGCCGTCCAGAAGGTAGGCCGGAACGGTCTCGCAGAGCGGCCGGTCCCAGCCCAGGAAATGGCGTGTTATGCTCATGCTTACTCTTCCAGTGTGAGACCACCGAAGTCGCCCGGCGCGTCGAAGACCGACTCGGTGGTGGGGGCGGTCGCGTCGCGTGTGGCCTGGGTGAGCAGGACGACGTAGCGCGAGATGCGGTTGTAGAACGACTTGTTCTCCTCCTTGTCGATCATGGGAACCATGTCGGCATAGGCCTGCTGGGCACGGCGGAAGTTCTTGGCCAGCCGGGCGTTGTCACCGATCTTCTCCAGGATGCGGAGCTGTCCGACCGGCTCGACGCGCTCGTAGCAGGAGACGGCTTTGGCGTGCTGCTTGAGCGCGACGTGGGCGTCGCCCAGCTTTTCGAAGAGGAGCGCCGCCTCGCTGCGCTTGAGCGCCGCGCCGGGGGCGACCAGGGGCTCGCCGAGTCCGATGATCACGCCGGGCTGGCCGGCGGCGATGAAGGCCGGTGCCATGAGGGCGATGAAGTCGGCGGCCGCCTGGTTGGAGAGGCGGCCCTTATCGCAGGCGGCGTTGTAGATGGCCAGAGCCTCGTCGAGCGCCGCCCTGGTCGGCACCCAGTCGTATTCGGTGGGGGTGACGATGGTCTCGAGCAGTCCGCGGTAGGCCGCATTGACCTGCGCCGCCGCCCCGCCGGCGTTGATGACCTCCTGGTAGATCCTGCGGGCCTCGGCATCGTTGCCCAGCACGCGGTAGGTGGCGGCCAATTCCAGGCGTATGCGGGTCAGGCGCGAAGCATCGAGCCCGCTGGTCGCGGCGGCGGCCAGCAGCGGGGGGATGGCCTGGTCGTAGAAATTCTGGCTCTTGCGCCGCTTGGCGAGTGCCAGGTTGACCTCGAGCAGATCGTCGGTCGTGACGCCCGGCAGGGTCTTGGCGAGATTCGCGAAGGCGGCGGCGCGCGGTCCGACGGGGTCGTGCCCGATGATGCCCCGGATGGCGCGCAGGCGGTTGGTGGTGGAGGCGGCGCCCATGGTTGCAGCGGCGTGCCAGTGCCCGAGCGCGTCGGACGTGGCGCCCATATCGGCCTCCAGCGCGCCGAGGGTCACGAGGAGTTCCGCGCGGGCGGCGTCGCCCGTGAGCTTATCGAGGGTTTCCAGGTAGGACTGGCGCAGGCGGGGGCGTCCGTGGAGTGCTTCCGTGCGCGCGCGATCCGTCAGGACGGCGGACAGGAGTCTGGCGTCGGCCTCGCTGATGCCTTCACCGGCGGAGGTGCCGGCTTGTGCGGGACTTGCGGCGAGTGCCGGCAGGGGGGCGGGCAGGGTGAGGCGGGCCCGGGGCGCGGCGGGGGAACGGAAGCCTGGCAGCCGCTTGGCGAGCATCTCGATACGCTGGGCCGCGCTGGCGCGGAAGGCGTCGAGGTCAACGGTCTCGGGATCGGTGGATTCGAGCCAGAAGAGGTGCTCGCGGCCCATGGTGGCGGTTTCCGGGGCATCCGCGGCCATGGCGGCGGTGGCAATCTGCTTCAGGAGCGTCGCGTAGCGCACATCGTCAAAGGCCTCGCGCAGCGCCTCCCAGGCGACGGTATCGATCACGCCGTCGTGGGTGGGATAGACGATGTTGAAGTTCTTGTAGCGGCTGGCGGCGACAAAATCGTTCCAGATATGGTGGCCCTCGTACCAGACATACTCGGCAATGCCGTCGTAGTTGGCCATGTACATCCGCAGTCCCTTGGTGCGGCGCCAGACCTCGGGGTTTTCGGGGCCGGTGAAGGGACAGGCGTAGCTGAAGAGCCGCGCGCCGCCGAGGTGCCAGCGCCGGGCCTCGAACTCGCTGACGTGCGCGGGGATGTCGTTGGCATCCACGACGAAGTTGGCAAAGGCGGCCACGCCGGAGGTGATGAAGGCCTTGAAGCCGTACTTGTGCAGGATCGAGAAGAAGGCGAACTCCTGGCGCACGGTGCCGGGCCCCGCCTCGTCGAGGCCGTAGAAGTAGACGTCGCGGTGCCCCACCACCTCGTCGAAACGGCCGGCGGCACGGATGATGCGCTTCTCGAAGTCGCGCCGTAAGCGCTCGTAGGTTTCCGGCTCGTTCTCGAACGACCCGCCCTCGCGCATCCAGCCCAGCCACTCCGGATTGAAGCCGGAGCCGCCGAAGAGGGGCTGGAGCGGCATGCCGGCCTCGCGCATGAGCTGGAATTGACGGATGGTGAGCTCGTCATCGGACTCGTTGTCGAAGCCCGACATGAAGGGATGCAGCATGTTGTGGGCGACCATGTTGCGCATCTCGGCCAGGAAGCGCTTCTCGGCGTGTGCCAGGCTCTTGCCCATGCCGACCTGGGAGGCGAGCTGGCAGTGGTTCATGAAGGCGCCGAGGTATTCGAGGTTCGGGTTGTAGCGCGTCATCGGGCGCGGGAGGAGATAGGGGCGCACGGTGGCGCTGAGCTGCAGCGAGCCGGCGGCGGCACCGTCGGCGGTGAGGGTGATCTCGGTGGTATAGGTGCCGGGGGCGGCGTTGGAGGGGGCATGCACGGTGACCCAGAACTGCTGGTTGCGTCCCTCGGTGAGCGGTAGCGGCAGGGGCAGGGGGCCCGGCGCGTCCGCGACCGGGTCGCGGACATAGTTGAAGGGCGGGACGGTCGAGGGGGTGCCGTAGCGGCTGATATCCACATAGCGTGAGCCGGAACGGTAGTCGACGCGCAGGTAGTTGGCGCGGTTGTCGGTGTCAACCTTGACGAGGGCGTCGTCGTACAGCAGGAGCTCGGGGGCCAGGGTGGGGAACTCGCGGCCGCCGCCGAAGTAGGTGTTCCAGCCGCTGGCGGGATTGAACCAGCACTTGACAATGCGGATATCGAGCGACTCCACCGGCAGGGTGGCGCCCTTTTCATTGCGGGGGGGGGCTGCCTTGATCTCGAGCCTGCCGATGTTCCGCAGGGGATGGAGCATGAAGGAGAGCGACTCGTATTCACCCCTGGCGAGGGCGGTTTCCAGGGTGTCGGTGGGGGTGCCGTCGTGCGGCAGACGGAACGGCAGGCGCTTCTCGTGGTCGTAGGGATAGATCGAGGTTGCGAGGAAGGGCGCGCGGGCCAGGCGTCCGGTGGCTAGGGGGCGGGCCCATGACGCGAGGGTGGGCAGGTCGCGGGTGACGCCGGCGATGAACTGCCAGCGGCGCAGCGAGACTGGCTCGCCCGCCTTGGCCTCGGCGGCCAGCGCGGTACACCACTGGCGGAAGGGGGCGTGGGGCGTGTCGGACGCCGCGGCGGTCAGGGGTGCCGCCAGGGCGCGGGCGGCGGCGGGCGAGGGGCGGAAGCGCAGCAGCGCCTCCGCCGGCAGCGCCCGGTTCCAGAGGCGCACGCCGCCGATGGCTCCGGTGAACGGCTTGCCGCCCAGGGGGCCGAGCAGGCTGGAGACCGCCACCGGCGCGGGGATGTCGGGCGTCAGGGTGCCGCAGCGCTGGGGAATGCCGTCGTAGTAGGTCGCGAAGGTGAGGTTCGACATGGAGTAGGTGAAGGCGACATGGTGCCAGGCACCGGTGGCCAGCGGCTGCTCCACCGGCGAGTAGATATTGTAGGAGCCGAAGGCGGTGGCGACGGTACCGGCATCCACGATGATCGGCGCCTGCCGCGGCTGGCGGTGCTGCGGGATGCGGCATCCCAGGCCGATGCGGGACTCGGCAATCCGGTCTATGCGCACCCAGAAGCTGACACTCAGCTCCGTTCCGGGGAGACGCTTCAGCTCGTCGTCGGAGACGGGGAACGGCACGCCGCCTTCGGCGGTACCGTTGAAGACCAGGGCATCGGTACCGTCGGGCGCGGCACCGCGGTCGATGCGGACGCCTGCAGTGGGTGTGATGCGCGCGGTATCGAGCACGAGGGTGGTGGGCGGGGTGCCGGCCCGCAGGGGACCGGTCACCACCAGCAGTGCGGCGAGGCAGAGCGGCAGCGGCACACGGGCGCGGCGGAGGGTATGGTTGGGAAGGAAAGTCATCGTCATTTCCCTTTAGAAGAGCGGATCTTCATCGAGCTTGATCTCATGGAGGCCGCCGTCTTCCAGTGAGTCCCAGGTGACTGGGGCGGGAGCCTTCTTTGTTGGTTTGGGCGCGGGGATCTGCACCTCCCGCCCGAGCAGGCGGTCGAGGAGATAGGCACGGCGCAGGTCGGCGATGTCGTCGCGGTAGGAGTAGAGGCGGCGCACTTCCCTGGTGAAGAAGTCGTCCTTCGCGTTGTCGGGCAGGCTGTACGAGGGCGAGCCCTTTTCCGAGGAGTAGGAAAACATGGAGAGGAACTTCTGGTTGGCCGTCAGGAAGGGTTCGAGCCGGGCGGCGAGGAAGAGGCGGTCGGAGGCCGGTTCGCGGGGCTGCAGGGTGGGCTCCGCCGGCTGGCGGAAACCGTAGGCCGACTCCGCGCCGGATATCTCCCAGTAGGAGCGGGCGCCCTCGCTGACCTGTCCGGCGAGGGAGCTGAGGCCGATGAAGACCCATTTGTGATAGATGCCGATGCGGTAGGCGGCCTTGATCGGCGGCCAGGAGAGGGTGGCGTAGTCGGCGTAGGGCGCGTCCGAGGGGCCGAAGACGTATCTGGTGCCATCGGGTCCGTGCCGGATGATCTTGATGCCCCAGTCTATGCCCTGGCGGGCATTCTCGAGATTGAAGGGCAGGTCGGTACCGAACCCCTTCCAGCGGAAAAAGCAGGTGATGAGGTGCTCGCCGCTGGCGGTACGCATGATCTTGAATTCGTGGTTGAGCGGCCCGGCGGGGCCGAAGCCGGAGGCGAGCTCCGTCTCGCTGATGTAGGGGTGCCTGGGGTTGGGGCGGTTGCGGTGCGGGATCACGATGGCGCCGCCGAAGTCAAGCGGTGCCATTTGCAGGATGCGGTCGTCGGCCGGCAGGATTTGCAGGTGGCGCGGCGGCACATCGGGATTGTGGGAGCGCAGGTATAGCTCGGTCTTGCCGAAGCGGGCCGGATCATGCCCGGCACGGAAGCGCAGGGCGAACAGCCAGCCGCTGTGGTTGTAGATGACGGCCGCGGCATGGCCGCTCTCCGGTTGCGGGCGCGCCCCGGACGTGGCGGGCGCCTCGATGCGGATGAAGTTCGTGTGTACGCACGAGGGCTTCTGCCTGAAGTTCTCCTCGACGAAGTCGGCATTGCTGCCGCGGTCGAGCGCGACCCAGCTCGAGTGGATGACCTCGGTGGCCTTGAGTGTCTGCCCCCGGACAAGGGGCGCGCGTCCCGCAACCAGAAGGAGGCAGGCGATGGGCGGGAGCCATTTTATAATAAGCGACATGGTTTTTCCTTGAATCAGGGGGGCGGCATGCGCGCCGCCTTTACAGCGGCTGAGGCTGTGGCAGTAGGCGGCGGGGCGGCATGCGTGCCGCCCGTACAGGCGAGGGCGTCGGGGCGGGAGGGGGCAAACTGGCGGAGCCGCTCGATCCAGGCGATGGCGTCGAGGCGCACGGTGTCCGGCGCGGGGGAGCTCTTGCTGATGTCCTCCGTCCAGGCGAGGGCGCGGCGGCCTTCAACCACGATGGTATGGTCGTCCGCGGCTAGCAGCCCCTGCGCCAGCGTGTGGAGATAGCTCAGGTAGGCCACGTCGGTGGCGGCGGCGCGGAGTGCTTCGGAAGCCAGGGTGTGGAGGGCGGCGGTGGCGGTGGGATAGAGCAGCGAGCGCGAGCGGTAAACCGGACGTCCGGCCTCGTTCCAGGGGGCGACGGGGTCGGTGATGGCGGCCAGGTAGATGCCGTCGTAGCCCGCGAGGAAGGCTATTATGCCCTTCTTGCGGCGCCAGACCGCCGGGTTTTCGATGCCGGGAAGCGGTGGCGCGGCGTCGAGGGCCATGGCGCCGATGGCGCGGACGGGCTCAAGCTGGCGCAGGGTGGCCGTCTGGGTGAAGAGGTGTACCTTGTGCAGATGCGCCTGCTGCCGGTAGTCGGGTGTTGTCGCGAAGGTGATGGGGCGGAAATCGGACGGCGGGGGCGTGGTGAAGGAGCCGAGGCCGGCGGGGGCGTAATATACAAACGGGCGGTCGCTAAAGCGGGCGCGTGGCGGCGGCAGCACATAGGGGAGCACGCGCAGCGCAACCGGCATGTAACCGGCCGGCCGGCCGTCGGCCTCGAAGGTGAGACGCCCCGTGTAGTATCCGGGCGCGGCGTCGCGGGGCACGGTGATGCCCACGAAGAGCTGGCGCGCCGCGCCGGCGGCGAGGGTGAAGGGCTGGAGCGTCGCGGCATCGTCGTCCGCCACGAGACCGGCTTGTGTGCAGGGCAGGTGCTGCCCCTTGGAGAGCACGAGGTTGGAACGGGCCTTGGGGTCGGTACGCACGAGGTTGTCGTTGTGCAGCAGCAGCTCGGGCACCAGCACCGGACGCCCGTGATCGGCGATCTCGGTGAACCAGGCGTTGCCGGACTGGTACCAGACCTTGACGATACGGATGTCGATGATGTTCGCGGGCAGGGTCTTGTCGCCGGCGACAAGGTCGGCGACCTCGATCGAGAGTGATTGTACCGCAGCGGGGCTCCTGACCACCAGCGAGAGGGCTTCGGACGCGCCGCGCGCCGCGACGGCATCGAGTCCGGTGGCGAGGGCGGATGCGCCGTCGTCATCGGGCATGATGCGGCGCGCATCGAAGGGGTGGGTACAGTAGGCGGTGAGCGCCACGCCGTCCCCGGCGGCGACGATCAGGTTGGTCGCCGCTGCGCCGCTGCGCGGCGCTGCCATGGCGATAGAGAGGAGGAGCAGCGAAAGTGGTAATAGAAAACGGTTCATAACGCACAATCCGGGTTTATTAAAGCATCATATCTGTTTTTACTCCACCGGAAAATAAGGGCAGGAGACAGGGGACAGTAGCGGCGTGGCGCAAGCGGGAGGGGCGGGCGTCTGCCCAACCGTGAGCAACACCGGCAGTACCGGTAGTGCCGGCAGGCACGGCAGTACCGGGCTCGAGGACGAGGACGATGGCCTGGCGCCAGTATTATGGTGCCCATTCCCGCCACGGGCGGCGGGAATGGGCGCGTATCCTACAACGTGCGCTCGAGCTCTTCCATGGCGTAGCATTCGACGATATCGCCCTCGGCGAAATCCTCGAAGCCGTCGAAGAAGATACCGCACTCCTGCAGGTCGCTGACCTCGGGCACCTCGTCCTGGAAGTGGCGCAGCGAGGCGATGCGGCCGTCGAAGATCACCTCGCGGGCACGCTTGATACGCACGCGGAAGCGGGTGGCAATGGTGCCGCCGAGCAACTGGCATCCGGCGACACGGCCCTTGCGGCCGATGTCGAAGATGGCACGGATCTGCGCCTCGCCCTTGTGGACTTCGCGGTACTCGGGGTCGAGCAGGTCGAGCATCGCCTGTTTCACATGGTCGAAGAGCTCGTAGATGATGCGGAAGGTCTGGGCTCGCACATTCTCGTGGCGCGCCAGCGCCGCAACGCCTGTGTCCAGCCCCACCTGGAAGCCCACCACCAGGGAATCACTGGCCGCAGCGCGCTGCACGTCGGTAGTGGAGATGTTGCCGACGCCGGTGTTGATGATCTCCAGCGCGATCTTCTCGCTGCGGATGTCGCGCAGCGAGTCAACGATCGCCTCGACCGAGCCCTGGGTGTCGCCCTTGACGATCACGTTGAGCTGCTTCTTCTCCTGCTCGGTGAGCTTTTCGAGCAGGGTGTCCATCGTCACGGTACGGCTGGCGGCGGTCAGCTCGGCGTCCTTGCGTTCCTGGGCGAACTTCTCCGCCAGCTCGCGGGCGCGCTTCTCGTTGACCATCACGCGGAACTCCGCGCCGGCCTCGGGCACGCCCGAGAGGCCCATGACGCGCACGGCCGTGGCCGGGCCGGCCTTGAGCACCTTGCGGCCGCGGTCGTCAACCAGGCCGCGCAGGCGGCCGAAATGCTCGCCGATTAGCACAACATCGCCCTGCTTGAGCGTGCCCGAGGAGACGAGCAGGGTGGCCGTCGGGCCACGGCCCAGCTCGAGCTGCGCCTCGATGACGTAGCCATCGGCGCGGCGGTCGGGGTTGGCCTCGAGTTCCAGCATATCGGCCTGGAGCAGGATCATCTCGAGCAGGTGGTCGACGCCCTGGCCGGTCATGGCGCTGACCTCGCAGACGATCAGGTCGCCGCCCCACTCCTCGGGGGTGAGGCCTTCGCCTTGCAGTTGCTGGCGCACGCGGTCGGGCTTGGCGGAGGGCAGGTCGCACTTGTTGATCGCAACCATGAGCTGCACCCCGGCCTGCTGGGCCTGCCTGATGACCTCGCGCGTCTGCGGCATGATGCCGTCGTCCGCGGCGATGATGATCACGGCGATGTCGGTGAGGTTGGCGCCGCGGGCGCGCATGGCCGAGAAGGCCGCATGACCCGGCGTATCAAGGAAAGTGATCTTGCGCCCGGCAACCTCGACGGAGTAGGCGCCGATATGCTGCGTGATGCCGCCGGCTTCGCCGGCGACGACCTTGGCCTCGCGGATATAGTCCATGAGCGAGGTCTTGCCGTGGTCGACGTGGCCCAGGAAGGTCACAACGGGCGGACGCGGCTTCATATCCTCGGGCTGGTCCTCGGGGATGTCGTCCTCCTCATCGAGGCGCTTGATGGTCGGCTTGCGCGTCGCGGAGCGGCGGGTGCGCTCCATCTCGACGGTGTAGCCGTACTTTTCGGCGATCTTGCCGGCCCGCTCGATGTCGACCCGCTGGTTGATCGAGACGAGCACGTTCAACTGCATCAGGTCGGCGATCAGGCGGTTGGGGCGGATGCCCATCATCTCGGCCAGATCCTTGAGGGGGATAGGGCCGCGCAGTTGGATCACCTTGTCGGCCGATGGGGCGCTGGAGACGACGGGGGCGAAGCGCTGCCTGGCGGGTGTGGCACCGCGCTCGGTGGCGGTCTGCTTGCCGCGCGGAATGCCGCCCTGCTTGCCGCGTGGGATACCAGCGTCCTGCTTGCCGCGCACGATGCCCTGCTGTCCGCGTGGAATGCCCTGCTGCAGCCCGCGCGGGATACCTCCGTCCTGCTTGCCGCGCACGATGCCCTGCTGTCCGCGTGGAATGCCCTGCTGCAGCCCGCGCGGGATGCCGCCCTTCTGGCCGCGTGCCTGTGCGGCCTCTTCGCGGCGGTCCTGCGCCTGTGCGGCCCTGCCGGCGGCATCCCGGGTGCCTCGCCTGGAGGCCGGTGTCTTGGCTGCCGCAGCGGCTCCGCGTTTGCCCGCGGGCGGCCGCGGCAAGTCGACGTCACGCGTCTCCTTGGGACGCATGGGGTGCGCCTTGGATGTCTGCGGGGTCTTGGCCTGCCGGCCGAGATAGGCCGTGGCAATCTCCTCGTCGGGGTCGAACTCCTCGTCGGGATCAATCTCGACGCCGTGTGAGTCGCGATCATCATCCTCTGCCGCATGCGAACCGGTCTTCTCTGCGGGCTCCAGGGTTTCGACCGCAGCATGGATGATGACCTTGCCCTCCACCTCGACAGGCGGCAGGGGCTCGATCTTCAGGGTCTTCTCAGGCACGTCCGGCGTCCCGGTGGCCGGTGCTGCCGCAGCAGCCTCGACCGGGGCATCGGTCTTCCTGGACGGCTTGGTGTCCGGTGCTTCGCCGCTGGCACGCGCGTGCGCTTCGCGGGCACGCGAGATCGCCGCCTCAAGCGCCTGCCGTTCGGCAGCCGCCTTGGCGTCTCTCTGTTGCGCGGCGCGCTTGCGCTTGGCGGCCAGAAGAGCCTGTGTCTTGACCGGAACCTGTCTTGCCCCAGACGGCTGCGAGGCCATGCTGCGCTTCAACGTCTGGACATCGTCGTTGTCCAGGCGCGACAGGGTTGACCTGGCGTCCAGGTCCAGCGCCCGCGCCAAGCGCAGCACCTCGCCGCTTGTCGTTTGCAACTCCTGGGCCAGCTCAAATATTCTCATGAAATTTCATCCTCTTGCTCATACGCGTCCTGCCTGGGCGAGCCCATGGCATGCGCGGCATCCCAAATTCTGCGGACGGCCTCCTCGGAGAGTCCGGTGACCTCCTGGAGATATGGCACTTCGACATCCAGAATGCCCTCGGGTGACAGGAAGCCGTTCTGAACCAAAATCTCTGCCTCGTCGCGGTTTATGCCCTCGATCGCGGCCAGGCCGTCGATCGCCCGCGACACGCGCGTCTCGAAGGAATCCTCATGGTCCGTGCGCTGGATATCCACCTTCCAACCCAGCAGCTTCGAGGTCAGGCGCACATTCTGCCCCTGGCGTCCGATGGCCAGCGAGAGCTGGTCGGGGTCGACCATCACACGCAGCAGGCGCGAGGTTTCGGAGACGACCACGACACTGGCCAGCCGTGCCGGCGAGAGTGCCTGCGTGGCATACTGGCGGATATCCTCGTGCCAGCGGACAATATCCACGCGCTCGCCGTTGAGTTCGCGCACAATGCTGCGCACGCGCGCACCGCGCAGTCCGACACAGGCGCCGACCGGGTCGACCTTGTCGTCATGCGAGCGCACGGCGATCTTGGCGCGGTTGCCCGGATCGCGGGCGACGCCCATGACCTCGACGATGCCGTCGGCAATCTCGGAGACCTCGATGCGGAAGAGCGCCTTTACAAACTCGGGGCAGGCGCGCGAGAGGATCACGCTCGAGCCGTTGACGCTCGGCTGCACCCGGTAGACATACGCGCGCAGGGTGTCGCCGATCTCGAACTCCTCCTTGGGAATGCGCTCGCGGGCGGGCAGCAGGGCCGTTACGCGGCCGATATCGATGATCAGGTCGCGGCGCACGATCTGGCGCACAGTGCCGCTGACCACCTCGCCGATGCGGTCCTTGTACTCGATATAGGCGTTGTCGCGCTCGGCCTGGCGGATCTTCTGCATGATCATCTGGCGCGCGTTCTGCGCGCCGATGCGCCCGATCTGGGTGTGCGGCAGCTCGATCTCGATCTCCTCGCCGACAACGGCATCCGGCTTCAAGTCACGAGCCCGGCGCAGGGAGATCAGGTTCGGCCCGCTGTCGTCATCCGAGACAGTCAGAGTCTGGAAGGCCTTGATCGCCAGCGTTTTGCGGTTGATGTCGACGCGCACGCCGTCGGCAACGCCGAGGCTCTTGCGTGCGGCTGCCTCCAGGGCAGACTCGATCGCCTGGATGATCAGCTCACGGCTGACTCCACGCTCGCGCTCCATATAGTTGATGACTGTCAACAGTTCGTTGTTAATTCCGCTCATGCTTCACCGGACTGGGCGCCGCGCCGCCCTCTTGGGTTGTCACCATAGAACAAACAGGGCGGGCGTAAGCCCACCCCAATCCTTCAAAATCCCTTTTCAAGGAGGAAGATAATAGTACCCTGCTGGTAAAACAATGTCAACGCTATGGTTCATCCGCACTTTTTCAGATGCATAGCACGGTGAAATCGGCTATGATTTGTGCTCTTATTAAGGACAACCACCATGAGCAAGCTTGCCTCGAGCCACGTTTTCACCTCCGAATCGGTCTCCGAAGGACATCCCGACAAGGTGTGCGACCAGATTTCCGACGCGATTCTCGACGCCTGCCTGGCGCTCGATCCCGCCGCCCACGTAGCCTGCGAGACGCTGGTTACCTCCAACCTGACCGTCAACGCCGGGGAACTCAAGCTCAGGGATGGGGGTGCCGCGAAGATCAACTACGAGCAGATCGCCCGCGGCGTCGTGAAGGATATCGGCTACGTCAAACCCAACCTTGGCTACTCCTACGACACCTTTAATTATGTATGCGGTCTGCACGCGCAGTCGGCCGACATCGACCTCGGCGTCAGCCGCGAAGAGCCGGAAGACCAGGGTGCCGGCGACCAGGGCATGATGTTCGGCTATGCCAGCGATGCCACGCCGGAGCTGATGCCGGCCGCCATCATGCTCTCGCACCGCCTGCTCGCCAAGCTGGCCGAGGCCCGCAAGAGCGGCGCAATCGCCTACCTCGAACCCGACTCCAAGGCCCAGGTTTCGATTCTGCACGAGGATGGCCGCCCCAGGGCGATCACCTCGGTCGTGATCTCGCACCAGACGCAGGAAGTCCCGCTTGAGCGCATCCGCGCGGATCTCACGGCCTTTGCCACCGAGGTGCTGCGTCCGACGAATCTGCTCACCAACGAAACCAAGTGGTTCATCAACCCCACCGGGCGCTTCGTCATCGGCGGCCCGCAAGGCGACTCGGGACTGACCGGCCGCAAGATCATCGTCGATACGTACGGCGGGGTCGGGTCGCATGGCGGCGGCGCCTTTTCGGGCAAGGATCCCTCCAAGGTTGACCGCTCCGCGGCCTACTATGCGCGCTACGCGGCCAAGAACATCGTGGCCGCCGGCCTGGCCGCCAAGTGCGAGATCCAGGTGGCCTACGCCATCGGCGTCGCCAGGCCGCTGAGCATCAACGTCTCGACCTTCGGTACCGCGCGGATTCCCGAGGAGCGCATCGCGCAGATCCTTTCGGAGAGTGGTATCTTCAACTTCACCCCGGCGGCCATTGTGCGCGAGCTTGGCCTGATGTGCCCCAGGGGCTGGTGCTACCGCGATACGGCGGCCTACGGCCACTTCGGACGCTCCCTCTTCCCCTGGGAGAAGACTGACCGCGCCGAGGCGCTGCGCGACGCCGCCAATCTGAAATAGCCGCGGCACCTGCCGCCATAACAGGACAGAATGAGCATGAAGTACAAGATCAAGGACATTTCGCTGGCCGACTGGGGTCGCCGCGCCATTGAGATCGCGGAGAAGGAGATGCCCGGCCTGATGGCCACGCGCGCCAAGTACGGCCCCGCCAAGCCCCTCAAGGGCGCCCGCGTCATGGGCAGTCTCCACATGACCGTCGAGACGGCCGTGCTGATCGAGACGCTGGCCGAACTCGGTGCCGACGTGCGCTGGGCCAGTTGCAATATCTTCTCGACGCAGGACCACGCCGCCGCCGCCATCGCCGCGCGCGGCATCCCCGTCTTCGCCTGGAAGGGCGAGACCCTCGAGGAGTACTGGTGGTGTACCAAGCAGGCCATGACCTGGCCCGACGGCTCGGGCCCCCAGCTCGTCGTCGACGACGGCGGCGACGCGACACTGCTGCTCCACCGCGGCATGGCGGCTACCAGGGATCCCTCGATCCTGTCGCTGGATAACGAGGTCGAGGAGGCGCGCATCATCGACGCCCTGATCGCCCGTATTATCAAGGAAGAGCCGGGCTGGTTCGAGCGCGCCGTGGCCGGCTGGAAGGGCGTCTCGGAAGAGACCACCACCGGCGTCCACCGCCTCTACCAGTTGGAGGCCGAGAAGCGCCTCCTCGTGCCCGCCATCAACGTCAACGACTCGGTCACCAAGTCGAAGTTCGACAACATCTACGGCTGCCGCGAGTCGCTCGTCGACGGCATCAAGCGCGCCATGGACGTGATGATCGCCGGCAAGCTGGCCTTCGTCTGCGGCTACGGCGACGTCGGCAAGGGCTGCGCCGAGGCGCTCAAGGAGCACAAGGCCCAGGTGTGGTGCTCGGAAATCGACCCCATCTGCGCCCTGCAGGCCTGCATGGCGGGCTACAAGGTCACCGTCATCGAGGAGGCCCTGCCCGTGGCTAACATCTTTGTCACCACCACCGGCAACTGCGACGTGATCACCGCCGAGCACATGAGCCGCATGCGCGACCAGGCCATCGTCTGCAACATCGGGCACTTCGACAACGAGATCCAGGTCGCCAGGCTCAAGGCCTGGCCCGGCATCCGCCGCGTCAATATCAAGCCGCAGGTCGACAAGTACATCTTCCCCGACGGCCATTGCATCTACCTGCTGGCCGAGGGGCGCCTGGTCAACCTCGGTTGTGCCACCGGGCACCCCAGTTTTGTAATGAGCACCTCCTTCACCAACCAGACGCTGGCGCAGATCGCACTCTGGAACGAGCCGCACGAGGTCGGGGTCACCCGGCTTTCCAAGGAACTCGACGAGGAGGTCGCCCGTCTGCACCTCGATCACCTGGGCGCCCGCCTGACCAGGCTCACGCCGCGCCAGGCCGACTACATCGGGGTGCCGGTTGACGGTCCCTACAAGGCCGAGCATTACCGGTATTGACGGAAAGGCGCATTTAAGGTAATCTAATCGTTTCACTTCTCATCGGAGAGAAGCTCCGTCCGGGCGGGAGCGCGCAACAGCCGCGGGCAAGCTTAAGGAATAGAAACCATGGAAGCGTATGCGGTCGTCGAGACAGGCGGCAAACAATATCGCGTAGCGGTCGGCATGACGTTCGATATCGAGCGGTTGCCGGAAGCGACGGGCAGCGACGTCGAGATTACCGAGGTTCTGGCAATTTCGGACGGCAAGGAACTGCGGGTAGGCAAGCCCTATGTCGAGGGCGCCAAGGTCGTGCTTACGGTCGTGCAAGACGACAAGCGCGGCGCAAAACTCATTAACTTCAAGAAGCGGCGGCGCAAGGGCTACGAGCGCAAGGTCGGACACCGTCAGGAACTGACGACCGTGACCGTCAAGTCCATCGCCTAGGCTCGATTTTCGGAGAGAAATCTAACCATGGCACGCAAAACACGCAAGACCAACGGGCGCGACAGCATCGGTCGTCGGCTGGGCGTCAAGCGCTACGACGGCCAGATTGTCAAGGCCGGCACCATCATCGTGCGCCAGCGCGGCACCAAAATCCATGCCGGCGAGGCTGTCGGCACGGGACGCGACCACACCCTGTTTGCCCTGGCAGACGGCATTGTGACCTTCACCAAGGAAGGCCGCATTGTGAACATCACGCCGGTGGTTGACGCTGCTGTCTAATCCGGCTCACTCCGCCGGCCACGGGTTGCCGACGTGAAAACACGCCACTTTGTCGATAGCCTCGTTGTCCAGGCACGGGCAGGACGCGGTGGCGATGGCTCGGGCAGCTTCCGCCGCGAGGCGCATGTGCCCCGCGGCGGCCCCGATGGCGGGGACGGCGGACGCGGAGGGCATGTGATCCTCCGCGGCGACGTCAACGTCGACTCGCTGATCCAGCTCTACTTTGCCCCGCATCTCATAGCCGAGGCTGGCGTTCCCGGCCAGGGCAAGCAGATGTACGGCCGCAATGGCGCCGACCTGATCGTGCGCGTTCCCTGCGGTACGCTGGTATTCGACGAGGAGACCGGCGAGCAGATCGGCGATATCACCACCGACGGTCAGGAACTGATTGTCGCCCGCGGCGGCGCCGGCGGACTCGGCAACGTCCACTTCAAGAGCGCCACCCACCAGGCTCCCACCGAATTCACCCCCGGCGGCGCGGGCGAGGAGCGCCGCCTGCGGCTGGAACTAAAGCTCATCGCCGAAGTCGGCCTCGTGGGCTTCCCCAATGCCGGCAAATCCTCCCTGCTCTCCGCCCTGAGCGCGGCGCGTCCCCGCATCGCCGCCTATCCCTTCACCACCCTCAACCCGATCATCGGCACCGTCGAGTTCGACGACTTCAGCCAGATCCGTATCGCCGACCTTCCAGGCATCATCGAGGGCGCGCATGCCGGTGTGGGGCTGGGCCACGACTTCCTGCGCCACCTGTCGCGCTCCAGGGTGCTGCTCTTCGTCATTGACGCCGCCGGCGTCGACGGACGCACCCCCTGGGACGACTACCGCGCCCTGCGCAACGAGATCCGCCGCTTCGATCCCGAACTGCTGAAGCGCCCGGTCATGCTCGTCGCCAACAAGATGGATCTGCCGGGTGCCCGCGGGAACGTCCCGCAGCTCAACAGGGCCGCCCGCCGCAAGTCGCTGCCCATCTCCACCAGGACAGGAGAGGGACTCGATGTCCTGCGCGCCCGCCTCAAGGAACTGATCCAACCCGTGGCTCCCGGTGCAGCACCGGAGGCCCTGTCCGGGGAACTGACTACGCCCACCGCCAACGGCGAGTTCATCTCGCCCGAGAAGCTCGCCAGCGCCAGCTTCCTCGATCTCGGCACCCCCTCACCGCGTCGCAAGAGGCGGTGCCGGTAGCGTGCCGCCAGGGCGGCACGCTTTAGGGTTCAGTAACGCCGCCGCCCCTGCGGGGCGGTTGGAACAGGCGCGAGATACGATTTTCAGGATTTTCCGGGCCTGCCCCGCTGTTTTTTTGACAGGATTTCAGGATTAACAGGATTGTTTTGGATGGCCGCTGCGCGGTAGGATGAAGCTACGGATGTCCTGCTTCGCAGGCGCATGTGCGCGGATTTCGCGGATTTGGTGCAGAGTGTCTAAGACTAGTGGGGCCACTGGCGACCGGCGGTCGCCAGTTGGAACAGGCCAGAGACGCCACTTTGTCGCGAGCTTTGGCGGAAACGTTGTCGAAAGCTAAAGATTAAGCGGGTGGNNGGGTTTAAGTGTGTGCTTCGCACCTACACCTTGTCCCCACACCTTGTCTCCACGCTTTGTCGGCTACGCTTCGTCTCCGCACTTTGTCCCTACGCTTTGTCAAAAGCGAAAGAGAGAGTGGCTGGGGGCGTCTCAGCCTAGACGCCGCGTCTACTCGCGAAAGCGCGGGAAGACGCGCAGGCAGTTGGCGAGCGGGTCGCGCTGTACCGTGACCTCGCAGCCGTAGACGCGTTGCAGCAGGGCGGGATCAAGCACGGCCCCGGGCGATCCGTCGACCGCCACGCGTCCCTCGGCAAGCAGCACCAGACGCGGGAAGTACTCGGCGGCGAGGTTGAGGTCGTGGACCACGGCCACGACCGCCAGTTGCCGTGCGGCACTGATGCGGCGGATCAGGCGCACGATCTCCATGCGGTGGGCAAGGTCGAGATGCGCGGTGGCCTCGTCGAGCAGCAGCAGGCGCGGCTCGCCGGCCAGGGCCATGGCCACCGCCACGCGCTGGCGCTCGCCGGCGCTAAGCGATGGGAAGGCACGCGTGGCCAGCTCCTGCGTATCGGTCATCTCCATGGCCTCCGCCACCGCCGCATGGTCGTGTGCCGCAGGAGCGGTCCAGCGTCCCAGCCACGCCGTGCGGCCCATCATGACCATCTCGCCCACGGTAAAGGCCATCGGGGTGGAGAGTTCCTGCGTCACCACACCAACCTTCCGGGCGCGCCGCACAGCGGCGAGGCGCGTCACCGGCTCGCCGAAGAGCCGCACCTCGCCCGACTGGCAGGGCAGCCGGTTGGTGGCCACCTGGATGCAGGTGGTCTTGCCGACGCCGTTGGGGCCCAGGAGTGCCACGCATTCGCCGGCATTGACGGTCAGCGAAAGGTCCTTGAGCACCAGATGGTTGCGGTAGCCGGCCGTGACCGCATCGAACTGCAGCGCGGGGGTGGCGGTGCTCATCCCACGCTCCATTGCTGGCGGCGAACACGTAACAGCACAAGGAAGAAGGGGCCGCCCACAAGTGCGGTAATAACGCCCACGGGGAGTTCACGCGGGGCCATCAGCAGCCGGGCCAGCGTATCGCACAGCACCAGCATCGTACCCCCGCCCAGAGCCGAACCCCATATCAGCCGCCGGTGGTCGGCCCCGATCCAGTGCCGCATGGCATGCGGCACGATCAGCCCCACAAAGCCGATCAGGCCGGCCAGCGCCACGGCTGCGGCAGCAGCCAGGGTGGCGGCGGCGAGCGCCAGGGCGGCGGTACGGTCGGGGCGCACACCGAGGTGGTGGGCCATCGGCGCCCCCAGTGCCAGCGCGTTGAGGTCGCGCGCCATGCCCGCGCTGGCGGCGATGCCGATGCAGGAGCAGAGGGCACAGGCCGCCAGCAACTGCGGCGAGGAGCCCTGCAGGTTGCCCAGAGTCCACCAGGTTACGCTATGGAGTCCCTCGACGCTCGAAAGAGAAAGCAGCAGCATGAGCAGGCTCGAGGCCATGGCGCTGACGATGACGCCGCTGAGGATCAGTCCGTAGATCGTGGGTGCGCCATCGTAGGCGGCCAGGGCGTAGACGATGATCAGCGTGACGCCGGCACCGACGAAGGCGTTGAGCGGCAGCAGCATGGGATGGATCGCGTACCAGCCGAAGAGAATGGCGATGGCCGCGCCCAGCGCGCCGCCGCCGCTAATGCCGAGCACATAGGGATCGGCGAGCGGGTTACGCAGCACGGCCTGGAAGACCGCGCCCGAGACCGCAAGGGCTGCGCCCACGACGAAACCGGTCGCGATCCGGTGGAGGCGCAGCGTGAGGAGCGCACGCCCGATGGGGGTCTGCAGATCGGGCAGGCCGAAACCCTCCGGTCCCAGAAAGACACAGGCGCACGGTACAACCAGCGCCAGCAGCACCAGCCATACGAGGCGGGCCAAAGATTGGCGCGGGGTTTGCGTCACGAAATCCTCCGCGGTGCGCGGCCTACACCGTCACGCCTTCAATATAATCCAGCGAGTACATGCCCGTATCCGGTGCGCCGCGGTTGATCCAGGCACCATCGGTGAAGTCGGGCACCGGCACCGGTTGTCCGCCCATGGCCACCGACTGCTCGCTCAGCGCGGTGATCACCATCCAGGAGGCGGTGTCGTAGACATCGATCGGCGTCTGCCTGCCCTCCTGCACGCTCTCGATGAAGGCACGCAGCACGAGGTAGTCCATGCCGCCGTGGCCGCCGCGCAGACCGTACTCCTCATAGGCCTTCCAGAGCGGATGCTTGTAGGTCTGCATATACTCCTTGTCGGACTCCCAGCGGTGCGCCCACTCACCGGGATGCGTTGGCGAGTGGCCCTCAAGGTAAATGCCGCGGTTGTTCTCCATCCAGATGCCGCGCGTGCCCTGGATTTGACCGCCGCGCGAGTAGGGGCGGGGCAGCGTGCAGTCATGCGTCAGGAGAATCGTCTCGCCATTGGCGCAGGAGATCATGGTAGTGACGATGTCGCCCTGGTTGAACTGCCGTCCGGCCAGCGGCGAGTCGGGGCGGTGCTCGCGGAACCAGGCCTTCATGCCGGCGGCCTTAGAGGCCATGCTGGTGAGCGCTAGCATGCGGTTGCCGCGGTTGAGGTTGAGGTATTTTGCGATCGGCCCCAGCTCGTGCGTGGGGTAGAGCTCGCCGTTGCGGCTGAGGAAGTTGTCTTGCCGGTAGTGCCGGAGGATGTCGCCCTTGCCGATCTGATCGCGCAGGTCGTGCAGGTAGCCGCCCTGGCAGTGGACCAGCTCGCCGAAGAGGCCCTGCCGCACCATGTTGAGCAGGGTCATCTCCTCGAGACCGTAGCAGCAGTTCTCCAGCAGCATGCAGGGCTTGCCGGTCTTCTCGCTGGTGCGCACCAGTTGCCAGCACTCCTCGACCGAGGCCGCGCCGCCGACCTCCATGGCCGCATACTTGCCGCAGAGCATGGCATCCACGGCGATCAGCGAGTGCGTTTGCCAGGAGGTCATGATCACGACCGCCTCGATGTCATCACGCCGGTTCAGCTCACGGTAGTCGTCATAGCCGTCCGGTTTAAATCCCTGCTTCTCCGCCGCGCCCTTCTGCGCGTGCTCCACGCGGTCGGGATAGACATCGCACACGGCGGCAACGCGCACGTCCGGCATATCCAGCAGGGTCAGCATCTGCCCATAGCCGCGCTCACCGACGCCGACGACGCCGATGCGTACCTCGCGTCCCTTGTCGCCCATTCTTCTCGTTTGCACCGTCTGTTCCTCTCTGCCACTACACCGCTATACCGCTAGCGGATTGAAGCTACTAAGGGTACAGTGTTCACGGTGGCGGCGCAAGTCTGATGACCATCAGTCTGATGACCATCAATCACCAGCAGCATTCGCGTCGATTCGCGTCCATTCGCGGTTCCCTGTCTTGGCGCTCTTGGCGTCTTGGCGGTTCAACCTCACGCATTGAGCAGGCGCAGTATCTGCGGCGTGATCCCGATCAGGTTCGTTACACTGCGGCGCAGGTCATCGGCACCCTCGCCCAGCGCGATCAGGGGTACGGGATTGAAGGTGTGGCCATGGTGGCCGATGGACTCGATGTTGCCGTGATCGCTTGTCAGAACCGTCAGCATGCCCAGTTCCACCGCCAGCGGGAACACCGTGCCGAGGAAGGCATCGAGCTTGCCGAGCACGGCGGCGGCCTGCTGCATGTCGCCCGAGTGCCCGGCGCGGTCGGATTCGAAGAACTCGAAGAGGGTGTAGTCGTAGCCCAGCGCCAGATGGACCAGGTGCTCGCCCGCCGCCTGCGGGGTGACGAGCGGCCCCGTGTAGCCCCTGGCCACCAGGGTCTGGCGCGTCAGGTCGTGGCAGACGGCCTGGTTGGCGAGCAGATCGGTGCGCAGGGAGATCACCTCGGGGCAGGTCAGCGCGGCCGTCGTGGTCACCGAGCGGAAGCGGCGGTTGCGGATTTCATCAACGGAGTCGGCAAGATACCCGTCGGCAAACTTGCCGCGCTTGGAGATGCGCTTGAGCGCCAGGAAGATGTTGTCCTGCTCGACCAGCTTGCGGAGCATAGGCCCCGGAAAGCCCTCCACATGGCGCCCCATGGCCTGGGCGGCGTTGAGACCGGTGAAGAGCGTGGCCTGGCCCGTGGCGCTCTGCGGCAGTCCCGGAACACCCAGACAGGCATCTATGGGGCGGCTGTGGTTGAGGATCAGGTCGTGCAGCACCGGGCAATTCTCCGCATTCACCGGATTGTCCGGCGAGGCGGGCGCCAGCCCCAGGCCATCAACGAATATGAATACGATCTTCACCCGGCACTCATTTTAGCAGGCCAGTTGTCCGGCGCAAGTGGTAAGTCGGCCCGCAAACGGCAAAAAACGCAAAAAAAAGACCAATCAGAAAAAAAAGAGCCCCCTGTAAAATGACGATTGACGATTTGCTGCCCACGTGCAATACTTAACACTGAACAAGCACGGCTCGTTTGATCGGTAAGTAACAGCCCACACGTGGCAGGAGAAAACTAATGGCAATCCTCAAGAAGATCAAGGGTTTCACCCTCGTTGAAATGCTCGTCGTGATCGCGATCATCGCCATTCTGGCAGCGGCGCTCTTCCCGGCGATCTCGAATGCTATGGATTCGGCGCGCGCAACCGCCATGAAGAACAAGGGACGCGGCATCTGGTCCGCCATCCTCTCGGCCAACATGGAGCGCGAACCGCTGAACCTCGGCCCCCTGTGGCCGGTGGAAACCAAGAAGGACACTGGCGACAGCGCCAAGTACTTCACCTACCTGCTCTCCGACGGAGAGACCACAACCGAGGTTGCGGGAACCGCCGATGACCGCCTCGTCTCGGATCTGACGCCCGAGGCGCTCATTGCCCAGGGCATCCAGCCCCACACCGGTGGCGGTGCCGTGGCCGACAAGAACATCGCCTGGCGCGTGGCCGAAATCGGCGACACCGCCCCCGCCGAACTCCCCTTCCTCGTCAGCAAGAACGTCGAGGCCAATGAACTGTCGAGCGCCAAAGATGAGAACGACAAAGCGCGCATCACCCTGATGGAGGGCAAGCCCTTCGGCAGGAAGCGTGCTGTCTGGGTCGCCAAGGGTGGCGGTATCTTTGATGCCCGCCCGAAGTATCTCTACAACTATATCGTAATGGGCATCGGCATCACCAACGATCTGCCGCTCTGGACCTGCGCCCAGTAGTTCGCCTCTTCTGGTCTTATGTAGTTATACGGCCCTCCGGCAGACCCCTGCGGAGGGCCTTTTTTATGCCCGTTTAATGTTCGCCCGCGTTGCCATGGATGCCGATCTCGGACGGCTCTTCGACTATGCCATACCCGAGACCCTGCGCGACCGCGCCCTGCCGGGGGCGCGCGTCACGGTGCCCTTCGGCCACCGTACCGCCACTGGCTATATCGTCGAGCTCGCCGAGACCACAGCGCCACGCGATGCCGCCGCCGCATCCGCGGCGCCGGAGCTGCCGCTGCTGCCGGGACTGCCGGCTCCGCCGCCCACGGCCGGGCTCAAGAGCATTATATCGGTAGATGGCGAACAGACCTTCATCCTGCCCTCGCTGTTGAAACTGGCACGCTGGATCGCCGACTACTACTGCGCACCGCTCGAGCGCTGCCTGCAGGCCGTGCTGCCGGCACCGGTGCGCAGCGGGCGCACACAGCAGAAGGAGCAGCTCTTCGTCGAGGCGGTGGAGGAGACGGGGGACGGGGGACAGGAGACAGGAGACAGGGGACAGGAGACAGGGGACAGGAGACAGGGAGTAGCAGTAGGCAGTGGCAGTAGGCAGTTGGAACAGGCCAGAGCACCCACTTTGTCGCGAGCTTTGTCGGTAACTTTGTCGGAAGCGGAAGGGGAAGCGCCTCCACCAGCCTCACCACCCACCACCAACCATCAACCACCAACCCTCACACCGCGCCAGCAGGAGTTGCTCGACAACATCCGGCGCGTCGGCGGTGGCTGGCTGCAGTCCCTCTGCACCGAGTTCTCCTGTGCGCCGGAGACGCTGCGCAGGCTGGAGGCCGCCGGACGCATCACCATCACACCACGCGCCATCCGGCGCGATCCGCTCGCCAACCGCCGCATCCTGCCGACACGCCCGCTGGCGCTGAATCCCGAGCAGGCCGCCGCGCTGGCGGCCATCGTGGCCGCCTGTGGAGAGGGGACAGGGTTCAGGGTTCAGGGTTCAGGAGAATCCCCAACTTTGTCGCGAGCTTTGTCGGTAACTTTGTCGGAAGCGGCTCCACCAGCCTCCCCACCAACCATCAACCACCAACCATCAACCGCCAACCACCAACCACTCACCACTCACCACTCACCACTCACCACTCACCAACCACCCAGGCCGCTCCTGCTCTATGGCGTCACGGGTTCGGGCAAGACCGAGGTCTATCTCCAGGCCATTGCGCACGTGCTGGAGCAGGGGCGCGGCGCAATCGTGCTGGTGCCGGAGATCGCGCTCACACCGCAGACCGTGCAGCGCTTCGCGGGCCGCTTCGGCGACCGCATAGCGGTGCTCCACAGCGCGCTGGGCGATGGCGAGCGCTACGACGAGTGGCAGCGCATCCGCCGCGGCGAGGCGCGCGTGGTCGTCGGCCCGCGCTCGGCGGTCTTCGCGCCGGTCGAGCGGCTGGGACTCATCGTGGTTGACGAGGAGCACGAGCCGAGCTACAAGCAGGACGAGGCGCCGCGCTACCACGCGCGCGACGTGGCCGTCATGCGCGGCCACTTCGAGCCCTGCGCCGTGCTGCTGGGGTCGGCCACGCCATCGCTCGAATCCTGGCGCAATGTGCAGCGCGGCAAGTACGCCACCACGCGCCTTACCCACCGCGCCGACCATGCCGCCATGCCCATGGTGCAGGTGGTTGATATGCGGCGGGAGCAGGCACGCAGCGGACATGTGCAGGTCTTCTCCAAAACCCTGCTCGACGCCATCGGCGAACGCCTGAAGCGCGGCGAACAGACCATGCTCTTCCTCAACCGCCGCGGCTACTCCACCTCGCTAGTCTGTCCCGCGTGCGGCTTCGTCGCCACGTGCAAGGCATGCGACATCGCCTTCACCTACCACCGTGCCGACGACTGCCTGCGCTGCCACATCTGCGGTGCCTGGGAACGGCCGGCCGCCGACTGCCCCGCCTGCCACGACCCCAAGTTCCGCTATGCCGGCTTCGGTACACAGCGTCTGGAGCAGATCATCGCCCGCTGCTTCCCCGCCGCGCGCCTCGGACGCATGGATGCTGATTCCACCTCGCGCAAGCTGAGTCACGACGACATCCTCGGCGCCTTCCGCACCGGACGTACCGACATCCTGATCGGCACGCAGATGATCGCCAAGGGACTCCATTTCCCGAATGTCACGCTCGTCGGCATCGTGCTGGCCGACTCCAGCCTGCACCTGCCCGACTTCCGGGCCGGCGAGCGCACCTTCCAACTGCTGGCGCAGGTGGCCGGGCGCACGGGACGCGGTGCCACGCCCGGCGAGGTGATCATCCAGACCTACACGCCCGGCCATCCCGCCGTCACCGCCGCCTGTACCGAGGATTTCGAGGCCTTTGCCGCTGGCGAGCTGCCTATACGCGAAAAGCTCGGGTATCCCCCCTACATCCATCTGGCCTGCCTGACACTGCGCGGTGCCGAGGAGTCGCACGTGGCCTTCACGGCCGAGGCGCTGGCACGGCGGCTCGGTGAACTGAATATACGGGGACTGCTCGTCTCCGAAGCCGTGCCTGCGGCGCTGGCCAAGATGCGCAACCATTACCGGTACCAGATCATTCTGCGGGCTTCCGCCACACGGACGATCACCAGCGCCCTGCGCCGCGCCCTGCGCGCTGCACGCCTGCCCGAGGGCGTCTGGCTGGCGGTGGATATAGATGCGGTGAGCCTGATGTAGCCGCCGCCCCTGCGGGGCGGCGACAGTGGCAGTAGGCAGTGGCAGTAGGCAGTTGGAATGGGCCATAGACGCCAACTTTGTCGCGTGCTTTGTCGGCGATACTTTGTCGCCTTTGTCGAAAGCAACAGGGAAAGATCACGCGAAGGCGCGAAGGGTTTTTAACCGCAGATGTCCTGCTTCGCAGGCGCATGTGCGCAGATTTGCGCAGATTTGAATGCGGTGTCTCAGACCAGGAATCCTAAACTTTGTCGCTTTGTCGCCTTTGTCGAAAGAATCGATAGAGCCGATGGATTCGAATGATTCGATTCTTTCGGATTGCTCGATTCTTTCGGATTGCTCGATTCTTTCGATTCGCTCGACCACCCCCACATCGCGACACCGTCGACGCTGTCGACACTACCCACTGCCCCCTATCTCCTGTCCCCCACCACGCGGCGGGGACGCCGTGTCTACCAGCCAGCCACTGCCTACTGCCACTCCCTGTCCCCTGTCTCCTGTCCCCCGCCTGTACCGAACCACTCTGCCCGCCGCGCTGGCACAAGCTCACGGTACGGCAACTGAAAGGTGGGGAATATGCCACTCTTCATGCGCCCCTGTCTCTACCCGATTACCGCGAAATCACGGATTGCTCCTTGTTAGTGGCACTGGGTTTTGTTAAAAAGTGCTTAACGTGTGAGGATTCTGGGTATGAAGAAGCTTTGTCTCTCCTGCTGTCTGATCGTCATCGCGCTGCCGTGGTGCGCCAGCGCCGCGCTGCGGCCCGGCCTGAACTATGGCACTGTGGGCGGATGGAACACAACGGCCTATCCATCGGTCACGAACTCCTGCGCCGGCGTGGAGGTGGTGACCTCGTCCGCCAACTGGTAGCCGCCGCGGACATGGATCTACTGGGGTGAAATCTACCTCGACGGTGATGATGTGCGCTTCGGCGCCCGCATCGACGACAAGTGTTTCGTCCGCATCCACACCAACACGCTCTCCGGCGTCAATTCTATGCAATACCTGAACATCACGAATCTGCCTGCGGGCTGGTACCGCTTCGAGGCGCGTGTCTATGATGCCGGCGGCGGAGCGGGCGGTGTCTTCGGGTTCACGAAGAACATGGCTTCGACGACCGAGGCTACAGCGGCGCCTGGAAGGATGTCGAAATCACCGGTTCCGATGTCCGGCGCGTCGTCCGGATTCTCACCCCGGGGGCCGTCCTCGCCTCCGTCACTATCCGCAACGGCGCCGGTGCTAACAGCGACAAGGCTTTTGGTATCTACAACTACGGCGGCATGGTCACGAACTGCCGCGTTACCAAGTGCCTGATCGCCAACTACGGTTATGCTACTGTTTTCAATGTAAACGGCGGCCGCATCATTGATTCTCTTATCGACGGCAACCGCCTCTGCCAGAACGGCGGCGCCATCGCCATCCAGCAGGCCGATGCCGCGTCGCTCGTCGACCGCTGCACGATCACCAACAACTATCTCGCCAACGAGGCGCACCAGGGCACGCAGGCCGCGGTCTATATGACCGGCGGCACTGTCCGCAACAGCATCATCGCCGACACGCGACTCGGCTCCTGCCGTTATTCCAACAAGGCCAGCGGCGTCTGGGTCGGCGGCGGTGTGCTCGAAAACTGCCTCGTCGTCAACAACACCCACATCATTACCGACGCCTCCTACACGGTGTACGGCGTCCGCGCGGCGGGCGGCACCGTGCGCAACTGCGTCATCGCCGGCAACCGTGCCGTCAGCGGCGAGGCGGCGGACTGGGGCGGAACGGCATCCGCCTTCATCAACTGCGCCACTCCCGTACCGGACGCCGCGATGCCCGGTGCCGTCGCCTTTGAATACGGCATGCTCCGCTACAACGATGGCGAGCTTGTACCGCCACTCGGTTCGGCACTCATTGATGCCGGCTTTACGGCGGGCTGGGAGGCGACGGCACTCGATTACGCGGGACTACCGCGCCTCTCCGGCACGGCACCGGATATCGGCCCTTGCGAGCGCCAGGCCGCCTCCTTCGCCGCGGTGTTCGAAGCGGACCGCTACGCGGTGATTTCTTACGATGGCACGACGCCGTTTTTCTTCACGCTCACACCTGTCGTCGAGGGCGATCCCGCCGGGGCGACATTCGAGTGGGATCTGGATGGGGACGGCACTTTCGAGCAATCCCTCGGCACACCTGATTCCGTGACCGCGCAGCTTTCCGCCTACGGTACCGTGACGCTCTCCCTCAAGGCCACCAAAGGTGGCAACTCTACGCTCTTCTCGCGCGATTTCACCGTCGGCCCCGCGACCCTGTATGTCGTTCAGAAAAACGACGCCGCAACACCGCCTTATGCGACTTGGGAAACCGCCGCGACGAACGTCAACGAGGCACTCCGTTACGCGCTCGACGGTACCACCATTCTGCTGACAAACGGCACCCACATGATCAACGCGGCCTCCGCGAAGACGGACGGCACGATTATCGTCGCTAACGGGCGCGACGTGACGATCCGCGGATGCACGGGCATACGCGAGGATGTGGTGCTCGACGCCGGAAACACCGGAAGACTCATAGAACTCTACGGCCCGACGGCGCGTCTTTGCGATCTCACGGTCACGCGGGGCAAGGGGGGCAGCGGCAGCGCGATTTACAATGCGGGCGGCGTGATTTCGAACGTCCTCGTCACGGCGAACTACATGAACAACTACGGCTACGGCATAGTCTATAACGACAACGGCTCGATTCTCGACACGCTCTTCCTCGCGAACTGTGCCAATCAGAACCACTACGGCATCGCGCTTTACCAGAAGGGCACCGCCGCCTTTTCCGACCGCCTGGAGTTCCGTGACAACCACGACGACAAACAGACGCACCACGCACGCGGCGCGGCCTACATCGCCGGTGGTACCATCCGCAATTCACTCGTCATCAGCAACCACCTTGACGACACCGGTCTCAAAATCACACAGTCCTGCGGACTCTGGGTCGAGAACGCGACTGCGGCCAACTGCACGGTTGTGGGCAACAGCTACGAGAGCGGCGTGACAGACGTGAACCGCGCGCTCTATGCCAATACCGGCGCCGTCGTTGTCAACTGCCTGATTGCCGACAACTTCGTCACGGACGACGCCGATGTAATCCCGAACTGCAACGCGACCACCCGCATCACCTACAGTTGCACCTACCCGACCAACGGGTTGGGGGCTGGTTGCATCGAGGCGACCGGTAACGTCTATACCTTCGACCGTGAAGGGCGCATCCGGATTTATGTTGACGGGCCATGCCGCGATGCCGCGACACTGCTCGACTGGCACGCCGGTGCGCGTGACCTCTACGGCAACCAGCGCATCTACGGCAGGCACCCCGATATCGGCTGTGCCGAACTCCAGCACGGAGGCGGCTCGATTTTCCTGCTGCGCTGACCAGCGTGGAACCGCACCACGATGGGCCACCGTCATTAAGGTCAACACGGTCAATGGGGTCAATGAAATCACACCATGCAGCAGATGGCATGAGGGGGACGCGGGGCGGTGGGTAAGGCTGAAGGGGCAGCATGGTAGACGCGGCAGTCACGCCGTGTGCCCGCCGTACCGTGCAGCCTTTGTGGTTGGTCATTGCGCGGCTGGCGGTACAGTCCCTGTATGGGGGGCGCAGTCGGGGCGGAGTACCGGCTTCAGCCGGAAGTTAACAAGGGCCTTCAGGCCCGCGAAGCCCTTTTTCCCTTGGAAAAAGGGGGCATGGGAACGGGGCTGAAGCCCCTGAACCACTTCCGCCTGAAGGCGGTACTCTGACGGCGCGCTAGTTGTAATAAAGCGTAAAAACTTGGCGCTCTTGGCGTCTTGGCGGTTAACGGTCTCCGTGTCATCCGCCTGAGTCTTGCAAGACCTTATTCTTTTGCTGTTCGCGAGGATTCCTGCTCGTAGAACGACAGCATGGTGTCGTCGGTACCGTTGGTGTCGTCGTCGGCGGGTTGGGGTCGGGGCGGTTCGATCAGTTTCGCGCGGGGTTCGTCTGGCGGGTGTTGTTCGCCTAGCTGTTGTGCGGGCCTTGTGCGCGAGGCCAGGAAAATCCCCACCTCGAACAGGAGCCAGGTCGGCAGGGCCAGCATGATCTGGCTGAGGACGTCGGGGGGCGTGAGGATGGCCGCCACGATCAGGATGACGATCAGCATATAGGGCCGGGACTGCTTCAGCTTCTCCACGCTGATCACACCGAATCTGACGAGGGCGCAGACGGCAATCGGCGTCTGGAACATCACGCCGAAGGCCAGGATCAGCGCGCCCGCCAGCGACATGAACTGGGCAATGCCGATGACCGGGGTGATCCGGGGCGTCGCAAACGAGGCGGAGAATTGCATCAAAATCGGCAGGATCGTGGCAATACAGAAGGCGCCGCCCGCGAGAAAGAGAACCGACGAATAGACAATCCAGACACGCAGGGATTGGCGTTCGTTGTCATACAAGGCCGGCCGGAGGAATCTCCAGATGCGGTGCATGGCGTAGGGATAGCACAGCACCGCCGCGATGACGCATCCCATCCGGAGGTGGACGACGAAAACCTCCAGCGGGGAGAAATAGTGCAGTGTGGACAACGACGCCGGACAGCTCCAGCGCAGCAGGGCGGACACGGTCCAGGGCGCCAGCGCCAGGCCGGCGGGAAGCGCCAGAGCCCAGGAGGCCAGACAGGCCAGCAGCGTGCGCCGGAGTTCCTCGAGATGCGCGATAAAGGTGTCGGGCTGCGCTTCAGCCATGGGTGGTGTCGTCTTGCTTCTCGTCGGGTCTCTTCGCTTCGGCTTCGGCGAGCTTTTCACTCTCTTTCATCAGCTCTTCCGTTTCCCTTTGGATTTCGCCCTTGGCCTTTTTGAACTCGTAGGAAGCGCGCCCCAGGGCCCTGGCGATTTCCGGGATGCGCTTCGCGCCGAACACGAGCAGGACAATGAGCAGGATAAGAAGGATTTCAGACATGCCAACGGACATTTTTACATCTCCTTGTGGTTGGGGTGGTCAGATCAGCCAGGCGTCATCCTGATGGGGGTGCGCCTCGGCGGGCGGTTTGTCGAAATAGTGTGCAGGGTCGGCGGCCTGCGTCTGGATGGGAACCGGGGATACGGTCATGGCGGGGACGGGTTTCACGGGGCATGGGTAGCTGCAGTTGCCGCATCCGATGCAGAGGTCCTTGTTCAGTTCCGGAACGGGGCAGGGGGCGCCCGCGTGCTGCACCATGCGCAAGGCACCCGTCGGGCAATGCTCGGCGCAGGCGCCGCAATGGGTGCCGTCGACAAAGGCAACGCAGCGTGACTTGTGCAGCTCGGCCATTCCGATGCGGCAGCGTTGTTTCTTCTCAAGCGGCAGGGGGCGGATGGCGCCGGTGGGGCAGATTGTCGAGCACATGTTGCAGTTGAACTCGCACATGCCTTTTTCGTAGTCCAGATGGACGGAGCGGATTTTCGAGTCCGGTGCGCGCAGCACGTTGCCGCCGCAGTTCGCGACGCACAGAAGACACGCGGTGCATTTGGACTCGAAACGCGCCGCGCTTCCGCCACCCGGCGGATAGATTGCGGGCTGTGGAGGACGTTTTGCCATTCCGTTGGGCTTGAATATCCGGCCGAGGCCGAACGAGGCCAGCACTGTCCCCGCCATGCCCGCCAGGAAGCGGCGGCGCGGTTCGCGTGCGTCTTCTCCAGCGGGTTGGCGGGAAACCGCCTTGCCGGTGGCACGGCGTCTTGACCATGTGATGGAGTTCCGCGGGCACACGGCCACGCAGTTCATGCAGCGCAGGCAGCGCTCGTTGTCCAGCGTGCCCGCCCCGGGGTCGATACAGCCGGCCGGGCACACCGTGGCGCATTTTCCGCAGTGGACGCACGACTCTCCAATGCTCATGCGGAAAGCCCCGGCCTTGGAGCAAAGGCCGAGCAGGGTTCCCACGGGGCAGATGGACGTGCAGTAGATTCTCCTTTTCCAGACAACCAGAAGAATCAGGACGGCCAGGACGCCTGCACCGGCGGCGATGCCCGCCGCGCTTGCTGCATAGTCGCCGTCAATCACCCGGATGCCGTGCCTTCGCACAAACTTCGCAAACACGGGCATCACAAAACCGGCGTAAAAGCGGCCGAACACGGAGAACGGCTCGAATAGTTTGGCCGGGATTGTCCAGCCTGCCGCAATCAGGCCGGCCGTTACGGCCAGAATGGTGTAGCGCAGCGTCTTGAGGTTTTTTCGTGGCGTTCTTTTGCTTTTGCGGCGCGACACCCAGCCGATGAAATCCTGCAGGATGCCGAGCGGACACAGCGCCGCGCAGTAGAAGCGCCCGTAGAGCCATGTCAGGAGCACGAGCACGGCCACGACAACCGCCGCCGTCGCGGCGCCTGTGGCGGCAACGCGCAGAATCGCGGGGCCGGCCTGGGGCAGCAGCGGCAGCCTGCCCGCGAAGACCAGCGCCAGGATGACAAGCACCGTCAGGGCGGTGGCGATGCGGATTCTGCGGGGTGCCTTCTTCATGCGTCGATTCTTGTGATGGACATTTTCAGCGGGTCGGTCGTGCCCAGGCCCAGTTTTTCCCCGAGGGCGATGTACGGCACGTTCTCTTTAGAGTACTCCATGATCTTTGCCGCCTGGGAATCAATGGCCACGATGTCCCGCGACAGCAGCATGTACTTCCTTTCCACGACATCGGAAAGGCCGACGCCCCGCGGGCCGTTGGTGAGCATGACCCGGTAGGCGTCTATGACGTTCAGGTCGGGCTTCCTGTACAAGATGGCGTCGGCGATGCACTGGGGGAGGTTGTTCCTGTGCATGAAGCCCCGATCCCACACCACGCCCATCCAGTTCTTCATGGCGGCCGTCATCTTGGCTCCGCCATGGTTTTTAAGTATTGGCACGTTGATTACGACATCGGCGGCGAGGAGTGCCTTGTGGATCAGCGCCTTCTTCATTTTCACCGCACCCTCGGCCGTCCGTGGCTCGTAGTCCCCCTCGCTGCCTGCCGAAACCACTTTCGCTCCTGCCTCCGTGGCCGCCGCCTCGATGCCGCTGTTCTTGTAGCAGCTTTTCCATTCGTTGCAGGTGTGGTCGAACACGGTCACTTCCCCGGCACCTGCGGCGAGCGCCTGGCGCACGATTTCCGCGACAAGTTCGGGCGAGGTGTTCGCGCCGTATTCCGGCGTCCTGTCCCATGCGATGTTGGGCTTGACCACGACGTTCTGGCCGGGCTTGACGAAGGCCTTCATGCCGCCGAGGGCCTCGATGCCCTTTCGGAACATGGTCACGGGATCCCCGTTGCGGACGGCAACGACGGTGGATAATCCCGCCTCGGCGGGAGCCGCTGTCTGCGCGCCGGCCTTAAGGTTGACGGCCGTCGCGGCCGTCGCGACCGCTGCCGTCTTGATAAACTCTCGCCTGTCCATGCGTTGACCCTCGGTTGGCGTTGGTTGAAAGATAACGGGTGGTGCTCCGTTTTGGAAGAAACCCTTCTTCAGTATCTGCCTTGCAGTATAGCAAGTGAGGCTAAGGCAAATAAAGGGCAAAGCGTTTGTCTGCTTGCAGACGAGGCAGTGGTGGGGTACACTTGGACACATGGAGAGCAGTGCAAGATGAGCGCGTTGAAAATAGTCATAGAGCGACATCCGGACACCTACGTGGCATATCCTCTAGGGATCAAGGGGGTCGTTGTTGGCCAGGGCGACACATACGAGGCAGCAGTTGCTGATCTCAAGTCGGCCCTGCAATTCCATCTGGAGACATTCGGCGCGGATTGTCTCCAAGTTGATCCGCCTATCCTCGAGGCGTTCATCGCCGAGGCGGGAGTTCCAGCCTGATGGCCAAGTTTCCGGTTGATGGCCAAGTTTCCGGTTGATGCGCCGAACCGGAAGGTTATCCGCGCTCTCGAAGCACTTGGTTTCCGACTTGTCCGTGAAGGAAACCACATCGCGATGGTGCGCGAGAATGCAGATGGTACATCAACGCCGCTGACGATGCCGAATCATCCCTATATCAAGAGTTCGACGTTGCGGACGATCCTTAATCAGGCGGGAATACCAAGGGACGCCTTTATAAGCGCATACGATCGTGCGTAGCCCTTGTTTCCTCGTTGCTAAAAGGTTTCACTTACTCCATCCGCTTACTCGTTGGCTTCGACAAAGTTACCGACAAGGCTCGCGACAAAGTTTCTGACAGCCCTGAAGGGGCGCGACATGCCAGCCCAGGGCAATGGCCTGGGGATTGAGCCAAAAAATTACTAGCCCTGTAGGGGCGGGATATAGTCATGGAATAAGGCGTAGGTCTGCCAGATGCAAGCCGTTGTCGATTGTCATCGCTTGTCGCGCTTGTTGATCATACGACTCAGTCGTATGATCGAAGAGTGTAAAAGGAGAGTATAAAAGGGTGAGGGGGACGCGGGGCGGTAGGTAAGGCTGAAGGGGCAGCATGGTAGACGCGGCGTCCCCGGCGCGCGCCAGCCGTACCGTGATGACTTTGCGGTCGGTCTAGGCAGCGCTCACGGTACAATCCCCGTATAAGGATCGCAGTCGCGTCGGAGTACCGGCTTCAGCCGGAAGTCAACAAGGGCCTTCAGGCCCGCGAAGCCCTCTTTCCTTTGGAAAAAGGGGGCATGGGAACGGGGCTGAAGCCCCTGAACCACTTCCGCCTGAAGGCGGTACTCTGGCCGTGGCGGCTAGTCGGAATAATAACATGTTGACGTGGCGCTCTTGGCGGTTCAACACCTGCCGCTTCGGCTCACCTCACCTTCCGGTTGCTGTGCCGCGAGCCTATGCCTGAGCGGCGGACGGGGTGGTTCGGTACAGGCGCCAGCGAATGTGAACGGAAAAGACGGAACGCTGGAGCCCACCGCCTGTGCTACGTAGCCTTGGCGAAGTAGTATCCCCGGCGGTATCGTTCTCCATCCATGCGCCGCATCAAATCAACGGCGGAGACCGCGGGCTCCATAGCGCGATGGAGCGTGATAATGTGGGGCAGACATTCCTGTCTGCCCTCGTGGACGCGCGCAGACAGGAATGTCCGCGCCACAATGGGTGCAACTCCCGCAATAGCGGATAGGTGGTGGAACGAGCGGGGTTAGCGGTACAGTGCCTTGTGTGCGGCTCGCTGGTCATACCGCGTAGCGGCGTGACGGGGACGGCTCGCCCTACCTTTCAGTTGCCGTACCGCGAGCTTGTGCCGATGCGGCTGACGAGGTGGCTCGGTACAGGCGCCAGCCCAACTTTAGAACTTTAGAACTCCCGAACTTTAGAACTTTCTTTTACCCTCTAAATTGCGAGCCACTGTGTGGTCGCAATAATCGTCCCTGCCCACTGCCACTGCCTACTGCTACTGCCGCCGCCCCACAGAGGCGGCGGCTCCCCATCCACTGTCGGCTTGCCCGAACCGCCCTGTTTGGGGCATACTGTAACCATGAAGAAGCTGCTGATATCCGCAGCCGTCTCGCTGGTGACGCTGGGACTGATCTTCCACCTCGTCTCGGACGGCAACGCGCAACGCGCTGAACTCTGGCCGCTGCTGCGGGATGTGGCGCCGCCGATGCTGATCGGCTACCTCGTCTGCCAGATCGGTCAGACCTACATGCGCTCGGAGCGCTACCGCGTGCTGCTGCGCGGGGCCGGCGAGCCGCGCATCCCATCCTCGGGCCACTCCTTCCTCGCCACGATGGCGCGCAATGCGCTTGTCGATCTGCTGCCGGCACGGGCGGGCGAGCTTGGGTATCTGGCTCTCATGAACCTGAACTACCGCGTCGGTGCCGAAACCTGCCTTGGCAGCATGACCATCAGCTTCCTCTTCGATCTGTTCGCCCTGGCCGCCGTTCTGGCACTGGCCATCGCCGCCCCCTGGATCCGCTCGGCGCCCTCCTGGTCGCTGCTGGCCGGTTGTGCCGTGAGCCTGGGCATTATCTGTCTGGTGGGACTCTGGGGGCTCTTCACGCTGCTGCCACGCTGGATCGTGCCGCTCTGGCACCGCTGGACGGCACCGGTCAGGAGATCGCGGTTGCGCCGGGTTGTCGACTTCATCTCGCGCACGCTGGATGCCGTGATCCGTGTCCGTGATCGCCGATTGCTGATGGTGGCCTTCCTCTTGTCGCTGGGCGTGCGCTTCTTCAAGTACGGCGGGCTCTACCTGCTCTTCCGCGGTGTGACACAGATCCACCTGCCGCAGATGGCCACCGCCGGGGCGCGCCACGTCCTGCCGGCACTGCTGGCAGGCGAGGGCGCGGCGGCGCTGCCGTTGCCCGCGCTGATGGGCTTCGGGGCCTACGAGGGTGGCAGCACCGCAGTCTGGATCATGCTGGGCTTCGCCCCGGATGCCGCCCTGCTGGCGATGCTGGCGCTGCACATCGTCTCGCAGGCGGCCGACTATACGCTGGGCGGTATCGCCTTTATCCTCATCACCATGGGGCGCCGTGCCGTCCGCACGGAGAAGGCGGAGACGGTGCGGGCACCGCGCTACCGGTGGGTGATGGCAGTGGTGATTCTGGTGCTGTTCGGCACGAGCCTGCTCTACGCCGGCATCCAGTGGCGCGGCCTGCGCAAGCGCGGCAGCCTCACGCCGCCCGCGCAGGGTGCCGCCCTGGCGGTACCGCCGGCCGGACAGGCCGCCCTCGATGGCTTAGGGAAACGCTACCGCGGTCATGTGGTCTGGAGCTCGAACCGCAGCGGCAACCACGATATCATGCTGATGGAACTGCCCTCCGGCAAAGTCCGTCAGGTCACCCGCAACCTGCATACCGAGACTTATCCGCGGCTCTCGCCCGATGGCCGGCAGGTGCTCTTCGCCCGCTCGCAGATTCCCTGGGTCTCGCAGCGTAACGGGGTTGCATGGGATACCTGGCTGGTCGATCTCAAGACGGGCCGGGAGCGGCTCGTCGCCACCAACGCCCTCTTTGCCACCTGGACCGCCGACGGACTCCACGCCGTCTTCCAGCGCAACGACCGCGCCGTGATCCGCCACACGCTGTCCGACGGCAGCGAGCAGGTGCTCTGCGCCACGGGTGCCGGCGCGATTCCGGACGGCGCCCTGGTCCAGACGCCCGACTACAACATCCACAACCAAACACTCGCCCTCACCCTGCGCGGCTCCAGGCGTCTGACGGTACTGCTTGGTGCTGACGGTACACTGCGGACGATCAGCGACGGTACCACCTGCCAGCTCGGATGGGCCACGGACGACAGCCTTGTTTACGTCGGACGCGGCGGGCGCATGAAGAACGCCATCTGGCGCAGCACTACCGCGGGCGGCCCCGGCGAGCCATGGCTCGATCTGCCGGGCGAGTTCAGCCACGAATACTTCCCGCGCCTCTCGCGCGATGGCCGTCTGCTGGTCTTCGGCGCCAGCGCGGGTGGCCACGAGCACGACACCGCCGACTACGAGATTTTCGCCTGGGAGCCGGGTACACCACCGGGGACCGCCGTGCGCCTCACCTACCACACCGGCAACGACTGCTGGCCGGATGTGTGGCTAGAGTAGGGGAGTGGACAGGTGTGGTAATGGATATCGAGCAAGTTCGTAAGGAATACAGGCGTGCCCCTGTCATGAGACTGCTTGTTGAAGATATCTACGCTGTCGGTCTCACTAATGTTGTTGTCGAAATGCAAGATCAACCAAGCGACCATACCAGAGGCGGCCCAAGACTACGTGCCGAGCAAGCGACCGGCCACTCGCTCCCCGCGCAAGAGGTGCGCATAAAGCGGCTGTTGGAAAGCGAAAGTTTTGAGGTGGGTGGACAAGGTGTTGGGACAAGGTGTGGAGACAAAGTGTTGGAGCGAAGCACACACACTTAAACCCACTCTTAATCCCACACTAAATCGGCACGCTCTTACTCCACCCGCTTAATCTCTTTCGCGTGCATTGGCGTCCATTCGCGGCTCCCATTCTTCGCGCCTTCGCGTGGGCTTTCCCTGTTGCTTTCGACGAAGGCGACAAAGTTACCGACAAAGCTCGCGACAAAGTTGATGCCAGCCCTGAAGGGGCGCGACATACCAGCCCAGGGCAACGCCCTGGGTAATGGGCCAAAAAATGACTAGCCCTGAAGGGGCGGGATATAGTCATGGAAGAGGGCGCCCATCCGCTACTGATAGGCCGGGCTTTCAGCCCTTGTTTCTCTTCGTTTGCCGGCATTCCTAGCAGCCTGTCGGGTTTAGAAAAATAACTGCGCAGGAATCGAATAACGGATTGCAATTGTTCACGACCAATCAACGAGCGATTCTTGACCCAGTTGTTTGCCATTATTTCGGTGTTTTTGTCGTAATGCTTGTCTAAGTCCGACAGGCTGCTAGGGCTTCACCCTAGGCTGGGATAGGGCGTGCCGTTGGCGCTTTTTTTTGCTCCATCGCTGCGACAAGCGGGACGCTTGCCCCACCTTTTCGTCTGTACCGTGAGCCTGCGCCGGTACGGCGGGCGGGGTGCTTCGGTACAGACCCTGCATGCTGCCGCAGTCGCGTCGGAGTACCGGCTTCAGCCGGAAGTTAACAAGGGCCTTCAGGCCCGCGAAGCCCTTTATCCTTTGGAAAAAGGGGTCATGGGAACGGGGCTGAAGCCCCTGTACCACTTCCAGC
>LSQX01369397.1_pt1 | contig 46514 bp, 44 predicted proteins | sample 654561 | NCBI WGS metagenome assembly LSQX01 (sample SAMN04489861, study PRJNA283612) | anaerobic digester metagenome | isolation source: 4 biogas reactors fed with cattle manure at either 37C or 55C with and... | place: Denmark: Kongens Lyngby | collected 2014
TGTCCTTGTGATGCTGAAGACGGGGCTCTCCCAGCCGATGTCGTCCATCTCTACGAGTGGACGGAATCTGCCCTCAGCCTGCGCCTGCCGGAGCATCTCCAGGAAGGGGTGGTCTTGCCCACCGCGGCGGGCGTTGCTGAATCCCTCCCACATCTTGGCGTGTGTGTCTTTCAGATTGACGATCTCAATCGCGCCTTCGGGGCAGATCGTCCAGCAGAGGTCGCATCCCTCGCAGGCGTGGGTGAAGACCGGGGGGTCCTGCGAGAAGTCGAGGGAGTCCATGGGGCAGTAGGTCACGCAGAGCCTGCATTCCGGATAACTGCACTTGGTCATGTCGATGCGCTTGATGGGTTGCATCCGCTTCGCCGCTTCGCCCTCAAGTACGATCGCCCCGGTGGGGCAGAGGCGGTTGCAAAGCGAGCAGTTGGAACACTCCGGGCCGAAACTGGGGGGGTCGTCGAGCAGTTGGATGCAGTGGGCCGGACACACGTCCTCACAGAGAGTGCAGTCCGGGTGGAGGCAGGTCTTGAGATCGACGGCCCGGGTGGGATTCGCGCCCGGGAAGGGTTCGCCGATCGGGTGTGGATGGAACAGTAGGTCGGCGTCGGGACCGGCCGGCATCTTGGGTATGAGTTCGCTCTGCCCGGCTGCGACTTTGAGGGCCCGCTCGGCCATCTCCCGGCCGAAGGCTTCTGCTTCGGCCAGATCGATACCGTCGGGATGACCATCGGTGAAGTACGGTTTGGGAGCATGAAGCACCTGGTAGGCCGACCCGTACCAGTCGCCCCATCCTATGATGCTGAGGCCCTTACGTCGTAGGAACGGCACCATCGAATGGAAGATGCCGAGGGGCGCCGTTCCGTGGCTGCAGAAGACGAAGCCTGACTTGCCGTCGAGGCGGGGCAGACGGTGCATGAACAGGCGGACGTTGGCCGTCTCCCGAAAAAACCAGATGGGAGAGCCGATGCCGACCAGGTCGTAATCAGCGACCTCATCGGGATCGATGTCCTTCACCGTGACAAGGTCGGTCTCTATCACCCCGCTCATGCCTCTGTGGATGGCCCGCGCAACCTTCTTGGTGCTGCCGGTTGCAGAGTAGTAGACGACCAGACCTTTCATTGTTCAGCCCCTACATATTCCGAAATGCACCCCCGTGCTCTGCCGGCTCTGCGAAGCCGGAGCCGCCAACCCCTCGGAGGTCGTTCACTCCTTAACTGTTAACACCATAAACCTTATGTTGGAGCGTGTCAACGGGGTCGATGGGGGCCGGCGCCGATAGCGGGGTAAGAAGGGCCGTGCAGCCGATGGGGGAGGTCTGCGTGTTCGCCGGTTGTCCCGCCGCCGGGTGGGCAGGGCATTCGCCCACTGTCTTCCAGGAGAATGAACCGCAGGATCGGCAGGGGACCGCGCGACTTTTCGGAGGGATAGAGAATGACTGCGTGGACGATTGTGCTCGTCATTGGGACATGGGTCCTTTCTGGGTGACGTTCATCTCCACGTCATCGTTCGTCAGTGTCCGCGGCCCGTTCTGGATGAAGTCGGCAGTCGCGCTCCGGAACGAGCTGTTCTCACGATGTTGGAGCGCGACCGGTGAAGTGACCGATCGACTTGCGAGCAGCCCTGCGAGACCGAGCGTCCTCAGTGGCCGGAGGAGCTGTGCTGTCGCTGCCGGTCCTCTCTTACCCGTGACTCCTCACTGGGGTCGTTCTCAGAATCACAATCACAATTGACACCGCCTTCAGCCGGGTGGTAAAATTTGTCCACCATATTGATAGTAGTCACTACTACCAACCAGAAGCGACAGTTGGGAACGATGGCCGAAAGTAGATCGAACGTCGAGGAACGCGTCTTGCAGGCGGCGAAGCAGGTCTTCTTCGCGAGAGGCTTCCACAACAGCTCTTTGCGCGCGATCGCCAAGAAGGCCGGGACGAGTGAGAGCGGAGTCCTCAGGTTCTATCAGGGGAAGCTGCACCTTCTCCAGACCGTCTTCGCCGCGTGTTGGGCTGAGATCAACGAGAATCTTGAGAGAGCAATGGCCGTCGCTGTCGAGCAGGATCCAGATCCTCGCCATGTGCTCGTGGAGTTGATGAGGGCGGTCCTCAACGACTACCACGCGGCTGAGCCGAGGATGCATTTCATGCTCACCACCTTCGGTTATCAAGACGCGGTCGGGCACATCATCGACGACGAGCCAGGGACCGACGCCGACTCCGAGGCTCGACAGCAGTACCACCGCTATCTCACGCGCATCTACAGTCTTTGCGACACCGTGGTGGCTCAGTATCCCGTCTTCGCCAAGGCAGGCATCAGCGGCGCCGGGCTTGCCCAGATGTTCATCGCGATGTGCAATGGGGTCCAGGGCGGCTGGTACGCGGCGAAGCTCGAGCCCGGGATCGATCGGCCTCAGTTGACCGAGGAAGAAGCCGTGCGGGGCATGAGGCTGTTCCTCTATCAGTCTGTCAACCACGGATAAGAAGAAGATATCGATGGCGCCTTCGCGTGAGCAGGTCGCCGAGTGGCTGGACGGCTACTTCGAGGCCGTCAACAACAACCAAGGGGCTCTGGAGGTCGTGGCAAACAGCCGCAAGTACTTCTCAGCCGATCTGGAATTCACCATGTACACGGCCACCGCCCCTGAGATGCGTCGGCCTCTCAACCGAGAGCAGCTGTTGATGACCTTCGTTCACCCCGGGCTTCACGAGAGGATCACTCCGAACTACTACGTCATCGATGCAGAAGCCTTGAAGGCCGTCGTTCAGTTCTCACTGGTCTTTCGGGACGAAACCTCGGGCAAGGAATGGCCGGTCAAGCAGGCCAGCGCTCATTACCAGCTGGAGACCGGACCATCGGGCGAGCTTCTGATCGCAGAGATCCGGTACTGGACGGAGATCTTCGGAGACGAGTTCCGACCTATGTTCCAGCTGTGGCACCGTGCAAGAGATGAGGCGTTGGCTAAGTCGGGGAGCGAGTCCGCCCGGGGCTCGGGATAGGGCCCGTCTCCCAGGCGCGTTAGGAGAGGAGGGGAAGGCAGACGATCAAGCAAGCCCAGGCGACAGCGAAATCAGACCATGGAGATGGAGTATCAGAAGTGAAGAAGTACTCTTCGATAGCGATCAGTGTGTTTCTAGTAGTGGTGTTGTCGGCAGTCGCGCTTGTCGGCTGCGGGGATGATACGACGGGGACTACGGCGTCGACGGCGACGACAGCCTCGACTGAGACCAGCGCGTCGACCGCGGATACGGGCGTGACGGAGAGCACGGCACCCGAGGCCGGTTCGACCACGACCCTACCGGTCGAGAAATACAAGATCGGAGTCGTCACCTTTGACCCCACCGATCTGAGCCAAGCAGCGATTTTCAAATATCTGACCGGGTATCTGGGACCGGAGCTCAATGTTGAGTTCGTGATATCGCAGGCGATCGTAGATTCCAACGACGAGTTCTCGTTCTACGAGAATTGTGCGGCCCAAGGCGTTAAGGGCATCCTGAACCTCTACACCGCGAGTGACTGGCGGATGGTCTTCCAGAAGATGCAAGAGCTGGAAATGTACTTCGTCCTTCCCCAGAGCCCGATGCCCGACGAGGAGATCGAGTTCGCCGCCGACAACCCATATATCGTGGGCGGGATCGGCACTTCGGGCGATTATGAAGGCTTCAAACAGATGACCCAGAGCTTCCTCGACGCCGGGGCGCGGAGCCTGGTCGTGGCCTCTGGGGGCAAAGACTTCGGCGTTCAGATGTTCATCGACCGGTTCCAAGGGGTGCAGGATGCCGTCGCAGAGTTCGAGGCGGCCAACCCAGGTGTCGAGATAAAGGTGACCGATTTCGGCGGGTTCCCAAACGATCCGGCCTTCTTCGCCACGCAGGGTCAGATGATCGCTTCTGATCCCGACGCCGTCATCGCCACATTCTCAGGCGATTACCTGTGGGTCCAGCCACTGAAAGAGGCCGGCAAGGCAGGCCAGATCATGCTGGGTACCTACACCTCGATGAACGAGGTCTCGACTGCGGCGGCCAAGGATGGCACGCTCAACTTCCTGGTCGCCACGTACCCGGAGCAGATCGCTCCTGCCGTCGCCCTGCTCTACAACCACATGTCGGGCAATGGCAATGATTTCCGGGTGGACGGCAAGGCTGTGTCGGTGGAGCAGCCTATGGTCACCTGGCAGTCGCCTGACGATGTGGACAAGTGGCAGGCCGTCCTGAACGCGAAGGAGCCTCCGTACACTGGTGAGGACCTGCGAGCGGTCATCAAGGCGTTCAATCCGGCAGCCACGCTCGAGGACTTGATTGCATTGGCTGAAGCGTGCACTTACGAAGACATAGTCGCCAGACGAGGCAAGTGACGAAGCAAGTCAACGATCTGAAGCCGTTCGTGGGAGGGAGGATCGGCCATGAGGGCCGATCCTTCCTTCCACTTCGCATGGTCGCGTGGTGATGGACACAGAACCACTCATCAAGATCAGTGGGGTCAGTAAGAACTTCGGCCCCACCGTAGCGCTGGCGGACGTCTCGCTCGATGTCAACCGGGGCGAGATCAGAGGTCTGATCGGCGAGAACGGCTCGGGCAAATCCACACTCAGTCTGATCGTGGCCGGTTCCCTGCAGCCTGATGACGGCGCCATGCTACTCGAAGGCCGGCCTTACAGGCCGCAGACGACGCTCGACGCCCAAGGGCAGGGCATAGGCATGGTGGTGCAGGAGCTTGGGACGGTCTCGGGCATATCGGTCGCGGAGAATATCTACCTCGGCCGCTCTCGGCATTTCGGCAGATTCGGTTTCGTGAACAAGAGGCGCATGATCGAAGCCGCGAGGGACGCCTTGGAGGGGGCGGGCTTGGCCGGATTCGATCCTGCCCTGCCGATAGACCTGCTGGATCTCCAAGACAGAAAGCTGGTGGAGCTGGTCAGGGCGATGGTCAACGATCCAGCCCTGCTCGTGCTGGACGAGACTACCACTGCGCTCTCCTATCAAGGCCGATCACTCCTCTACGGACTCATGAAGAGGCTTCGAGAGGGGCACAAGGCCGTGCTGTTCGTCTCTCACGACCTTGAGGAGCTCATGGAGGTCTGCGATGTCTTGACCGTACTGCGAGACGGCAGGTGGGTCGCTGATGTGCGCAAATCTGAGTTCGACGAGTCGCGGATCAAGCAGCTCATGATCGGCCGGGATATGACGGGTGGATACTACCGGACCGATTTCGAAGCGCCCCAGAGCGGAGAGCCGGTCTTGGTCGCGGAGAACCTGGTCACTCCTCGTGGCTTGGCAGGTCTTTCTGTGGAACTACGCAAGGGAGAGATTCTTGGGGTGGGTGGTCTTTCACACTGCGGCATGCACGAGTTCGGCAAGGCGGTATTCGGTGCGGAGAGGTTGCTCGCCGGGAGAGTCGTCCACGTGCCCTCGGGACAGGTCATCGCGGGACCCAGAGGCGCGATGAAGTGCAGACTGGGATACGTATCGAAAGACCGCGATAGAGAGGCGTTGGTCCTCTCTGCCAGCGTCAAAGACAACATCGCCTCCGCGGGGTACGAGAAGATCACCACGGCCAGATGGTTCATGTCACGCTCCAAAGAAAAGGCCTACGTCGACAAACAGATCCAAGACCTCAGCATAAGATGTTCGTCCCGCGAGCAACTCGTGCGTACGCTGTCCGGCGGCAATCGTCAGAAGGTGGTCTTCGGCAAGTGGGTGGGCAGGGGGTCTGACGTTCTGGTGCTCGACTGTCCCACGCGAGGCGTGGATATCGGGGTCAAGGCCGCCATGTATCGGCTCATGTATCAGATGAAGCTCGAGGGCAGATCACTGATCCTCATCTCGGAAGAGTTGCCGGAGCTCATCGGAATGAGTGACAGGTTGCTGATACTCCGAGACGGGAAGCTGAGGGCGGAGTTCGCCCGCAGCAGAGACCTGACCGAAGCCCAGATAATCGAACACATGATCTAGCCGGGATAGAGCATGCAGGCCACCGACGAGTCAGTAGACAGAGATGCTTCCAGGGCCCCTGTCACTCGCCGCAGGAAGGAGAACCTACTCGAGTTCGTGCCTTTGCTGGGGCTCATTGTGGTGATCGCCGTCTTCGCCATCATCACCAAAGGCACATCGATCTCGCCTTTCAACCTGAAGTTGCTGCTCAACCAGGGGGTCATCCTGGCCGTCATAGCCACCGGTTCGAGTTTCATCTTCTCGATGGGCAACTTCGATATCTCGCTCGGCGCTTGTACGTGTCTGGCGGCGCTCGTAGGAGCGTTGGTGCAGAACGCTACCGACAATGTCGCGGTCGCGCTGGTCGCAAGCCTCTGCACAGGGATCGGCGTCTCGCTGATAGCCGGCTTCAGCATCGCCTATTTCCGGCTGCCCTCGTTCATCGTGACCCTCGCGATGCTCATGATAATCACTGCCGGGGTGTCGCTGATCATAGGCGTCACCAGCGGGGTGTACCTCGAGAACGATCTCAAGCGTTTCGACACGGTGATGGTCAAACTCATCGTGTTGGCTGTGGTGGTGGGTTTGGCGACCGTGATGTTCCGCTTCCACAGGTTGGGAAGGAGCAACAAGATCATCGGTGGCTCACAGACAGTGGCCTTCTATTCAGGTATCTCGATCCTCCGTAACACCTTGCTCTCTTTCCTGATAAGCGGGATAGGCATAGGCCTGGGTGCGTTCTTGCTGTTGGCCAGAACAGGTTGCGTCTCAGCATCCACCGGCAGTTCGTTGGGGTTCGACATAATCATCGCCATCGTGTTGGGAGGCATGCCCATCTCAGGCGGGGCCAAGTCGCGCATCAGCGCTGCCATCATCGGGGCCTTCACGATAACCGCGCTGAACAGCGGGCTGAGCTTGATGGGGGCTTCTCCTGGGGTGCTGCAGTTGGTGAGAGGGCTGCTGTTCTTGGTGGTCGTAACGCTTCTGGTCCTCAGGCACAGAGAAAGACTCTTGGTGAGGTAGAGCATGGTCAAGGCGCCGGCGAGAGGCCACGTGAGGAAGCTTCTGAAGAACACAGCGGTGTGTTTGTCGGTGCCCGCCGCGGTCTTCATCATCTTCCAAGTGGTATGCATCGCGACGGGCAATGAGTACATCAGCCGCGAGACATTCCGGAACTTCGTCTTCGATGTCTTCAAGATCGGCTTCATCGCTTGGGGGTTGTCTTTCAACGTGCCGGCGGGGAGGTTCGACTTCAGTGTGGGCGCGACCATATGCCTGGCGGCCATCATCGGCGGCAACGTGGCGAGCGCGCTGGGCTTGGGCGCGGTCGGGCTGCTGGTGTGTTGCGTAGTGGTCGGAGCTGTCCTTGGTGCTGTCTCCGGAGGAGCCTACGTGTTGCTCAGACTCCCGGCGATGGTGGTCTCGCTTGGAATGGCGCTGATACTTGAGGCGTTCAGCTACATGCTCTATGGCGGCGGCGGGATCGTGCTCATCGGAGAGCCGCACATGTTGTCGATGATCCAGGCGCCCTGGCTCTACATTCTCGGCGTGGGTGTGTTCGTGATTCTCGTGGTGGTGGCCAACTACAGCCGATTTGGGTACAGCTGGCGCGCTCTGTCGAGCGGACAGAGTGTGACGGTGCAGATGGGGGTCAACGAGAAGGCCAACGCCGTGGTCTGTTACTCGCTCTGCGGCGCGGTGACCGCCATCGCGGGGGTGCTCATACTGTCAAAGACAGGCACACAGCGCCCCGTGCTGGGTCTGACCTCGATCCCGCTCATGTTCCAAGGATTCCTGCCGTTGTTCGTCGGCATGGCTCTCGCCCGATACAGCGAGGTGATAACGGGAATCCTCATAGGTGCGGTGGTGACCGGGCTCATCAATCAGGGTTTCGCCGCTCTTGGTCTTCCGCTCGCCGCGCAGAGCATCCTGAACGCCGTCATCTGGCTGGGTTTCGTCGTTGTCGCGGTGAACCAGGGCAAGCTTGGGGAGTTCAAAGCCGCAAGGGGCTGGAGAAAGTCTGTGGCCGGCTCCGATGGGCGGCCACAACAATGAGTACCGATCTGGAAGATGTGAACTACTACAAGGAGTGAAGCATGCACATCCTCGGAAAAAAATGGGGACACCTCATCAAGACACTGGAGGTCAAGGATGGGCCGGCCGGTCTCTACCCCCAGGCCCGTATATGGGCGGAGGGCAAAGACTGGGAAGGTTACCAGGGCAATTTCTCCTTCGGGTTCTTCAAGGAGCCGTGCGTCTGCCATCCGGTGGAGGGCGCGGTGGTCCATCCCTATGATGAGGCTCTTGTCTTCGCCGGCACCGACCTCAACAACATGCGGAACCTCGATGGCGGCGAGATATCCATCGAGTTAGGCGAGGAGCGCGAGGAGCACCTCTTCACCGAACCGACGGTGGTCTGCATCCCTAAGGGGACTCCACACGGACCCGTCAGGGTCCGCAAGGTCGGACGGCCCATCGTCCACTATCTGTTCGGGCTGGACCCGGTGTATCGCGCTGAGGCTATTCCTGCGAGTGCGCGCCCGGCGAACGTATCCACCGGCGCGAAATACGCTCATCTCGTGCATCCTCTGAGGACCAACGCCAGTATCGAGACCATCGCCGGTCTGGGCGATGAGAGCGTTCTCAAGGACGATCCGGGATTCCTGGAGAGAGTGGCCGCCGCCCACCCCGACGCGCCGGCCGATCGCTCCGGCCCGGCGGCCGGGGACGGCGTATTGACCGCCAAGGCCGTCATGGGTCCGGGCAACGGCGATGCCATCATCTGGATGTTCGGGGAGGACCTCAACGGGTTCGACCTCAACTTCACCTGGGGGTTCTACAGCGGCACCGGCAAGTGGCACCGCCCCGGAGAGGGTCACACTCATCCAGAAGAAGAAGCGCTTGTGTTCGTAGGCCTCAACCCCGATGATCTCGGCGATCTCGGCGCGGAGATATCGTTCAAGATGGGCAAGGAGTTCGAAGACCAGATCTTCGACAAACCCACCGCCGTCATCGCGCCGGCGGGTTTCGTCCATCTGCCGTGTGTGACGAGGTGGTGCGACAGGCCCTACGGTTTCCTGGTCGGGTGTCTGGGCGCGACGCATGCGGCGCCCTGGGTGCATCCTCGCGATTTTCCCGAGAGTAACACGGTTTGCCAAGACGGGCGATGACACAACCAAGGAGAGTATCGATGGAGAACAAAGAGTACCCACCCGGCTGGATGGTGGTCGACCACGTCATCCCCGGTGTCACCGCCGAGATGTTGGACTGGTGGTGGATCAACATGGAGAAGGGGTACGAGCTGTGGTGCCCCGACGAGCACAAGGGTTTCCGCTGGGAGGTGAAGCCGCCTCTGGGCGGGCACGTGGGTGCGGTGCAGATAGCCAGTGAGAGCATCAACTACGGCCCGGTGATGGACATCCGTATCGAATGGATGGACCCCGACCTCGGCACCCCGGCGCACAAGGCCTTCTGGACCTACGGCCATCTGCTGGCCGCGGGCGGCGGTGGACCCGACCCGAACGCCCCCCCGTATGTGATGCTGTCCCACCAGTACGAGGCGGTCGACGGCGGGTGCAAGATGCGCTCCTGCATGCACATCCCGCCGGGCATGCCGCCCATCGAGGGTTGGTGCGAACACAACGTCGCCGAGGTCAGCACCTTCAAGGACTTCCTGCCCGCGTTGTGGGGTATCTGGCAGGCGGTCACCGATCCGGCTATCAACCGCCGGTCGACCTTCACGTACGAAAACGACGGCTCCCGCATCGCCTACGTCGAGAAATAGGCGTCCGGCAGAGCCGTTCGAGGAGCATACAAGGAGCGTCCGATGACCGACAACACGACCGGACTCTGGGTCAAAGAGATCAAGATAGATCTCGATGGCTGCACAGGCTGCAAGTCGTGTATGAGGGCCTGTTTCGTCGATGTGATCCGCTGGGACGAGGAGAGCAGGCGGCCGGTGGTGGCCTATCCGGAGGACTGTGTGTGGTGCCTGGCTTGTGAGTGCGCCTGCCCGGAGCAGGTGATCGAAGTGGTGCCGGAGATACCGGCACCTCTGCGTTCGTCGTATTAGCCGATCGGACCGTGCCGTCTGGTAGAGCTGCCTAGCCATCGAGGGAGATACGAGGTCTGTGTTGAAGACACTGGAGACATTGGGAGAAGTCATTACCACCGACGTGCTCGTTGTGGGTGGCGGGATAGGGGGGCTGGTCGCGGCCGTCAAGGCCAAGGAGGAGAACCCGGGACTAGACGTCCTCATAGCCGAGAAGCAGACGACGGGGTGGGCGGGCAAGGCTACCAAGATCGGTGGGTTCCTGGCCTTCCTCAAGCCTGGTGACGACCCGGATACGTTCATCGACTTCCAGGTGCGGTCGTGCGGCTTCTACCTGAACGACCAGCGCACGCTGACCAAGTACGTGCACCACACCAACGAGGCCGTCCAACAGTTCGCCGACTGGGGAGCCAGATTGGCCAAGACCCCCGACGGGGCGCTGCTCTCCTTCCCTGCCTTCTGGGCTCCCGGCTTCTCCATGACCCTCATCGACATCGACCTCATGCGCCCCATCCGGGCACGGGCTCGGAAACTGGGGACTCGGTTCTTGGACAAGATCCACGTCGTCGACCTGCTCACCGACGGAGATCGGATAGCGGGGGCCGTGGGCTTCGACATCGTCACAGGCCGCTTCTACATCCTCAAGGCCAAGGCCACCATCCTTGCCAACGGGAGCTGTGGCTACAAGGTGAGACGGTTCTGGGTATCGGGCACGGGCGATGGGGTGGCGGCGGCATTCCGCGTCGGAGCGGAGATGCGCAATGCCGAGTTCGGCAATCTCTACGGGCATACGGTGTTCCAGGATACCGACAGCGGCATGGTCGGATGCGAACATCTGGTGAACAGCGCGGGGGAGAACCTCAAGCAGAAGTATCTGCCCGGTGCGGGACCGGCGGGAGTGTTCCTGCCCATCCAGCTGGCGATAGGGATGCAGAGAGAGGTCGTAGAGGGCAGAGGCCCCATCCGCTTCGCGCCGCCGCCTTCGGAGGAAGTGGCGCATAAACCACCGGTGGAGCTGCCCAAGCTGGAAGAGTGGATGCGGCGGATCCAGGAGAGGGAGAGGCAGTACGGGCTGCCTTCGGAGGCGCAGCGCGAGATCGGGGCGCCGCTGCACGGCGAGACCTCGTGCGTCAAGGTCGACCAGGACATGAGGACGACCCTTGAGGGCTTGTGGGCCATCGGCGATGCCAGCTACGCAGGTTCGGCGGTGGCGGGAGCCATGCCCTCGCCGCCGGGCATCTCACCCGGGTCGGGGGTCATGTACGCGGTGATCAGTGCCGCGTGGGCCGGGCCGTCTGCCGCCAGATACGCGGCCGAAGCCGGTCCGCCCGAGGTCGACGGCCGGGGCGTCGAGACTCTCAAGCAGGAGGTCTTCGCTCCGCTTCAACGCGAGGGCGGCGTTCAGCCTGTGGAGGCGATCTCGGCCCTGCAGGACGTGGCGGCGCCCATGAAGTACAACCTGCGCCGCAGCAAGGACCGGCTGGAGGAGGGCCTGGCCCGTATCGAGGCGGTGAAAGAGAGGCTGCCGGAGTTGCAGGCGCAAGACTTACACTACCTGAGCAAGTGCCACGAGGTCCGCAGCATGACCCTGTGTGCCGAGCTCACCTTCCGCGCCGCTCTGATGAGGACCGAGAGCCGCGGGTTCCACTTCCGCGAGGACTATCCCGAGACCGACGACGCGAACTGGCTCAAGTGGGTCATCCTCAGGCGTGCCGGGGGCCGCGCCGGTGGAGGCGCTGCCGGACAGGCGGGTGACCACGGCGGGGACATCGAGCTGTCGACAGAATCCATACCCATCGGGGAGTACACCGTACGGCCGAAGTGAGCGGCCGGTGCATGCCGGGTCTTCCTTCTCCTGGCGACGAGAGAGGTAGTCCAGGCTGAGATGGTTCGTGCCGCGGTGTCTCCGACTTTGGACCTACGTAGGCGCGGAGGTGGAGGTCCTCGTGGTGGACCGATCGTGGCGTTGGAGCGACACGTGGTCTTGACGGAGACCGTTGGGGAGGGGGCAAAGTCTGGTGCTGTTGGGATCGGTGGTGAAGGGGCGCTGGGGGCGAGTCTTGGCGCGGGGTCGCTCGTGAACCTGATGCTCTGGATTGCCTGTTGAGTCTGCTGCGGTCCTTGTCTATCCGACCAAAGTAGTAAGATGGCATACAGTCCTGTTCCGCCATGGCCCGTTGGGGGGATAGACGACGACGGCTCCGACCCGACAATCACGTGCAGCATTCGACGCTCCTTGCGGCTGGCACGGCAGCGCCGCCGAGTTCCTGGCCCTCGATCAGGCCACCCTCCTCGCCTCGCTCTCTGCCCGGCACCTCCAGGTCATGGGCGCGTCACCCAGTGGCGAACAGGTTGCAGCTTGGCGCGGCGAGTACGAGATCCTGGGCGTCACGCTTCGGGAGATCGCGGCGTCGATCCCGCGGGCCCGGCAGTGGGACATCATTTTCGAGTACGAGCTGCCTCGAGAGCGGGGGAGACGGCCCGATGTGGTGATCCTCACCGGGTCGCAAGTACTGGTATTGGAGTTCAAGGAGACGGCCGCCCTCCAGCGCGCGCACGTGGACCAGGTGGCCGCGTACGCGCGCGACCTGCGCCACTACCATGCTGCGTCGCACGACAAGCTGGTAGATCCGGTGCTCGTGTTGACGCGTAGCCCGGTGGAGCGGCAGTGGCCCGACGGGTGGAGCGGAGCCGTGGGGAGCGGCAGCCGGTGGCCCGGCCAGTCTGATGACGACTTGACAGCGGGCCTTGAGCCGGAGGCCGTGGCTGTGGTCAATCCCCTTGGCCTCCGGGCCGTCATCGCCGAGCTGGAGCGCCGCGCCCCCGACGAGCCCATCGACGCCGAGGGATGGCTGAGCGCTGACTACTCTCCGCTGCCTTCTCTGGTGAGCGCCGCCCGACAGATCTTCAACCATGAACCTCTACCTCAGATCAAGAGAGCCCAGAGCGCCGGTATCCCCGACACCATCGCCACGCTGGTGGCCGCCGCCAACCAGGCGCGCGATAACCGGGAGCTGCATCTGGCCCTCATCACCGGCGTCCCCGGGTCGGGGAAAACCCTGGTGGGGCTCCAGTTCGTCTACGAGAACCACTTCGGCGACACCGGCAGCCAGCGCTCGGCCGTGTTCCTGTCGGGCAACGGGCCGCTGGTCAAGGTGCTGCAGTACGCGCTGCGGAGCAGGGTGTTCGTCCAGGACGTGCATGGCTTTCTCAAGCAGTATGGCGGGCCGAGTGGCCGAACACCCGAGGAACACATCTGGGTCTACGACGAGGCCCAACGGGCTTGGGACTCCCAGCGCGTACTCCAGAAGCGCGGTCACGATCGCTCCGAGCCGGAGGACTTCCTCTCCATCGGGTCGCGCAAGGATTCCTGGGCGCTCATGGTGGGCCTCATCGGCGAGGGGCAGGAGATCTACCTGGGAGAAGAGGCCGGCCTCACCCAATGGAACGACGCGATCGCGAGGACGTCTGACCCCTGGACGGTCCACTGTCCCCGAAAGATAGCGGACATTTTCGATAGCGCCGAACGACTTGATACCGACGAGTCGCTCAACCTGGACATGTCTCTCTGCACCCATTTGGCCGAGGACGTGCAGGGCTGGGTGCAGGACCTGTTGGACGGCCGGCTCGATGCGGCTGCGGCTCATGCGGAGGCCATGGATAGGCAGGGCTTTCGCCTGTACCTGACGCGGGAGCTGGAGCGGGCGATCGGGTACGTACGGGAGCGGTACCGCTCGGAGGAGGACAAACGGTACGGACTCCTGGGCTCGTCGAAAGGACGGCTCAACCCGTTCGGGATCCCGACAGACTACTTCAGCACCCAGCGCATGAAGATCGGACCTTGGTACTACGATGGCCCCGACTCGGCCAAGTCGTGCTGCCAGCTGGATTCGGCGGCGACCGAGTTCCAGTGTCAGGGGCTGGAGTTGGACCTGCCCATCGTGGGCTGGGGCGTCGATCTGCACTGGAATGGACGGAGTTGGGAGAGTCCGCCGCAGCGTCGGTCGCAGGCGCGTGATCCGCATGTTCTGAGGCTGAACAGCTACCGGGTGCTGTTGACCCGCGGGCGGGATGGAGTGGTGTTGTATGTACCGGATGGCGGGACGGCGTTTGATGCGGACTTCGAGGCGCTTGTCGCGGCTGGTGGTAGGGGGTTGTGATTGTCAAACCGGGCCAAAGGCTCCGGAAAGGACGGGCATGAATCTGTGTAGCGTAGAAGGGTTTTGCCGGCACTGGCTATCGATGCTGATTGTGTGCGCACTCGGCGTGATGCTGGCAACCGTGACCGGATGCTCCGTGGATGACATCAAAGCGCAGGTGACGTCAAGAAGCGAGACGACCTCCTCGACACAGGAACGCGTCACTTCGACAGAGGCGCCAACGTCTATCACTGCTCGGTCGATCACGACAATCGTCGCCTCGACAACCACGACCACTGTGTCGACCACCTCGACTACTGCATCTACCACGACCACGACGCCCGCGCCATCGGGGGTCTCTTGGGAAGACGCTCTCAGCTACGTGGGGCAAGAGGTGACGATCGTGGGCCCGGTTGTTGGCACGAACTACGCCAGTTCCAGCAATGAGTCTCCAACCTTTCTGAATATCGGGCTTCCCTATCCTGACCCGAGTCGGTTCCAGATCGTGATCTGGGGGGAGGATCGGCATCGATTTGAGTCTCCCCCGGAAGATCTGTACTACGGCCAGAGTATTGCTGTCACCGGGTAGTGAAGAACTACAAGGGAGTCGGCGAGATCATTGTGAAGAGGCCGAGCCAGATTGGAGTGTACTGAGTGCCGGAAGGAGTTCTCGGGTAGGTATGGAGATCAATAGAGGCTACATAGGACTGACCGACCCGGACTGGTACGACTACCTGCGGCGGCAGCTTCATATCGACGAGGTGAACTTCTGGCAACCGCATGCCCACGGGTTTGGAGCCCTTTCTCCCGGGGAGACCTTCCTCTTCAAGCTCCGCGCTCCGCACAAGGCAATCGCCGGCTTCGGGTTCTTCGAGCGGTACGAGTCGATGCCCGCAGGCTACGCCTAAGACGGCTTCGGCAGCGCCAACGGCGCCCCGACCTTCGAGGCCATGCTCGACCGGCTGGCCTGTCTGCGCAAGGAGCCGACTCCAGCGTCTGGCGAGTTCAAGATCGGCTGCATCATGATCGCCGCGCCCGTGTTTTTCGTGCCCGATGAGTGGGTGCGTCCGTCGGCGGACTGGGCCTCGACCGGCATCCAACAGGGCAAGATCCACGACCTCAGCACCGGCGGGGGCGCCTGCGTCCTGCGGGACTGCATTGAGCAGGCCGCCGGCAGTCTGCACTACTGGAACATCGAGGCCGATTCAGACATCGTGGCCGAGAACCTCGCCCGCTGCGGGGCGGCCGCCCAGGTGCGTCCGCGTCTGGGCCGGGGCCTGTTCAGCCTCGCCGTCCGTGACGCCCACCAGGGCGCCTGCGCCCATTGCTGAAGGACGTCCACTCAGAACGAGGAGCGTGTTGATGACGGCGTTCTTCTTGCGCGTCCGGGCGGCCGTGGAGGCGGAGATACCTTGCTCGTCCATTTCGAAACGATATTCGGCGCGCCGGTGGAGCAACGCCACCACGAGAGTCGCCAATCCCACGAGCACAGCCAGGATGATCAGAGCGATCCGGCTGAAAGACCAGAAGGCGGCACGGTCCAGGTCTCCGTCAGCGGCTGTGATGATTATCATGAGGACCCAGACGGCCGCGACGGCGATAAGGAGCACCGCGGACAGTTGACGCAGTACCACCGAGCTCTGCCAGATGGGGATCGTCGCTTGCCAAGGAAGCGGCGCGTTCGGGTTGCCGCCGCTCGCATCCCTCTGCCGCTCCATCCTTGCCTCCTGGGGATCTCGATCCGCCACGAGCCGCAACAACGTCTCCCATTCTAGCGCGCGCTCCCTGTACCCTAACTCTCTACCGCTCCGTCTGTTCGCCCGCTCGTAGACCGTCGACCACCCGCTCCAAGTCCTGAAGGCGGGCCTCCAGTTCTCGGATCCGCTCGCCCTCGGACCCCATCTCGCCGATCGGCCGGTACTCACGATCGCCGGTGCGAAGGCTGAGGATGTCCCAACGGCTGTAGACTCCCGTCAGGTTCACGGCGAAGCGTGCCTTGTCCGCTTCGTGCAGGTCGATGTCGCCGTAGACGATGGCCTCCTGATCGTAGACAGGCTCGGTGACGTACGTGCCGAAGGGGCCGACGATCCCGCTTCCACCGCAGAAGGCGCTTGGGTTGGTGAAGTAGCTGTTCTTGTAGAAATCCCGAGGTAAGTCTTTCTCTTCGAAGTAGGTGTGGCTCATGACGCCGAAGGCGTGCGCCGCCCAACAGAAGGAGCGCGTGCAGATGTCGGACTCGTTCTTGGTACCCACCAGGCCGGGCCAGAGAGAGCAATGCACCTGCACTCCCAGCATGATCCAGTTATACATAAGGGCCAGCTGCGAATGCTCCCCGCAGATAGAGCCGCCTAGATAGCCGAGTTCGGTCTCGAAGACGGTTCTAAGGTTGTCGCCTCCGTCGCCGGTGGTGTGGAACAGCCGTTCCATGTGCGTATTGCAGATCTTGCGGTGGACTCCGAGGATCGAACCGTCGGGAGCGATGTAGAGGATGGAGTTGTACATGCGCCCGTGGTAGTGACCGTCCCGCTCACACAGACCCATGACCACGTAGGTATCATTCCTTCTCGCGGCTTCGCAGAGGACTTCCGTCTCCTTGCCCGGGATCACGATAGAGTTCTGCAGATAGGCCGCCCAGAGATCTCGATAGAGCGGCGCCGCCGAATAGTCATAGCCCCAGTATGGATAACTGGGAAGCCACGTCTCGGGGAAGACGACCAGGCGGGCCCCGTTCCGGGATGCTTCGCCTATGAGACCGACCGCTTTTTGCACGGTGGCGGGTACGTCGAACCATTCGGGCGCGTCGCGAAGCACCGGACCGGTCTGGATGGCCGCGGCTTTGAACACCCTTTGGGTATCAAGAGTAGACACTTACTCTCCCTTCTTACGTATCTGTGGAAGGGAGGCCGGCGCGACGTGTGGCGCCGGCCTCTCGGCGCGACGATGATACTCCTTCGCCCTGACGGGTACGACGGGGCGCTTGGAAGCGGCGCCTGCGGCTCGCTTCGCGCACAACGGCATCTCGGTCGTAGGTCCGCGCACAGCGGCACTCCGCCCATCGGTTCGCGCCCAAGGGCGTTGAATGCGGGCCATTGCAGGAAAGAGGCCGTCTTCGTGCGAAAGAATATAGGATGTGCCAACAACTCATAGGGTAGCCTCATGCGTCGTCTCGCTATCTGTGGGATCGTCACTCTCTTGCTCGGACTGTCGGTCGGGCCGGCCGCCGCATCTCCCGCACACGCGGCGGCAGAGCCGCAGACGACCACCGTAGCCGCCGTCGGTGAGACGACCGTCAGGTTCGATAAGCCGGTAGCTCATGTGGCCGTGTACTGGCCCGATAACCCGTATGCTCGGGTGACTCTGGCCTTCTCCTCAGATGGCACCACCTTCGTTGGGCCCGTCGATGCGGGCCGCGACGATGCGGGGGCCGAGACGCGCGATGGGATGACCTACGGCGCGGTGCACGCTGTAGAAGGCGCGGTGGCCGTCCGTGTCGCCGCCGATGTGCCGATGGAGCGGCTCACCGTGGTGGCTATACCTTCCGATGGTGGCGCCGTGCCTCGTCTGCTTCTGACTGCAGCGTTCTCCCCGCAAGAGGAAGGCAGGCCGGTCGTCATCTCCCGAGCCGGTTGGGGGGCGAATGCCGCCTATATGACCTGGGCCCCGCGCTTCTACCCTCCCACCAAAGTGATCGTGCACCACACCGCCGACAACATAGTCGCCGATGGCAGCCAGGAGTACTACGCGAAGCTGGTTCGGGCGATCTACTACTACCACGCGGTCACTCAGGATTGGGGTGACATCGCCTACAATTTCCTCATCGACCCGCTGGGCAACGTGTACGAAGGCCGCTACTCCGATGACGATGAACGCTCACCGGCAGGTGAGGATATCTACGGCAATGGGGTTGTCGGGGGGCATACGTACAGTTACAACACGGCCACAGTCGGCATCGCCGTACTGGGCACTTACGGCAGCAAGCCTATCAGCGTGGCCGCCCGCGCTTCGCTCGAGCGGCTCCTCTCTTGGGTGGTGACGAGGCACGGCATCGACCCGATGGGCTCCGACCCGTACTTCAATCCGTACGGTAGTGCGAGCGTCAAGACCTTCAACATCGCCGGACATCTCGACTACCGGCCTACCGACTGCCCGGGGGCGGCTTTTCACAAAGCTCTGCCCAGCATCCGCCAGGCTGTTTTCGATCTCACCGGCCCTGTCCCGGCGCTCGTGCCGTCTCCGACCTTCGTCATCATCGAGAAGTCCGACTCGTCTCCGGTGGTCGGACGCAAGGTGACAATCACCGCCACTCTCAAAGAAGCGTCGTCACGCAAGCCCCTGGCCGGTCGGACCGTCTCGTTCGCCATCCGTGGCATGGGCGGAGAGACGATGCCTGCGGGGACCGCCACCACCGACTCTGCAGGAGTGGCATCCCTGCCTCTGACTTGCACCAGCGCCCAACTTCAGTGGGTGAGTGCCGCGTTCGACCCGGGCGGGGACTCTCTCTTCAGGGGCGCGACGACCTCCACCGAGCTTGATGTAGCCCTTGCGGATCTGGCGGCCGTCTCGAAGGGTGCCCAAGTCCAGCTCTCCTGGCGTCCAGAGGCGGCGGCCACGAGCTACAACGTCTATCGGAACGGCAAGAAGGTGAACACGGCACCGGTCTTTTCGGCCGGCTACCTGGACAGCGGCTTCAGTAACGGTACGGGGTACTCTTATCAGGTGACGGCCATCGTGGGCGGCCGGGAGAGTGCCAAGTCGCCGGCCGTCATCGCCCGTACGGGCGCCGTCGTCAACCCTCCCGCGGACGATCCTTTCAGTGATTCTCCGAGCGGCCCTGTTGTCGATCCTGGGAGCGACCCGGCGGATGTTCTGCTGTACTCCGATATCCCGCGAAGCCATCGGTACTCCGTGGCCATCGAGGATTTGACCGACTGCGGCGTTGTCAACGGCGCTCCGGGCGGTCTCTTCCGTCCCGGTGACCCGGTCACCCGCCAGCAGTTTGCCAAGATGATCGTTCTGGGTGGGGATTACGCGGTGTCGGAAAGCGATATCTGTCCGTTCAGGGACGTCCAGAAGGGCGGCGACGCGACACTATATCCGGACAACTACGTGGCGGTATGTGCGGCCAAAGGCATAGCGCAGGGCAAGACGGCTTCCAAGTTCGAGCCCTACGCCAACATCACTAGGGCACAAGTGATGACCATGGTGATCCGCGCGGCCAAGGACCTCAAACCCTCCGCCGTCCCCGCGCCTCCCGCCGGTTGGAAGGGCGTGCTTCCTGCCAAGGACCCCACTCACGGCGCGAACATCGCCCGGGCTGAGTACAACGGGCTCCTGGCCGGGATCGACCTGTCCCTCTTCTCCGTCAACGGTAAGGCGACCCGAGGAGAGGTGGCCCAGATCATCTGGAACTTCAGGGCCAAATAGGCGACCGGTGGTCCGCATAGCCGGATGGTTCCTCAGCTGCAGTGGCGGTTCAGCTCGTCCACCATCCTGGGCGGACGGAAGTGTCTCCGGGCGGTACACTGATGGGGCCGTGGTGATTCCTCGGCGTTTATGCATGTGAAACGTCCGACTATCTTCGACAGGAGGAAAACATGGGTCGCATCCAAGACAGAGTGGCTATCGTCACCGGCGGTTCAACAGGTCTGGGTAAAGCCACCTGCTCACTGCTTGCCGCCGAAGGCGGCAAGGTGGTCGTGGTCGACATCCAAGACGAACTGGGTAGGGAGACCGTCGAGGAGATCAAAGCCCGCGGCGACTCGGCCGAGTACTACCATATGGACGTCACCGTGGAGGACGAGATCTCTCGGGTGTGCGCTCAGGTGTTCGAGCGCCATGGCCACATCGACATCCTGGTGAACAACGCCGGCATCACCGGGGCACCGAAGCCTACGCACGAGATCACCGTGGAGGAATGGGACGAGGTGCTCAACGTCGATGCCCGCGGGGTTTTCTTCTGTACGAAGCACGCCGTACCCTACATGATCAAGAGCGGCGGCGGCAGCATCGTCAACATCTCGTCGGTCTACGGCAATGTAGGCGGCATGGACGTCCCGCCTCCATTCTTGTATCACGCCGCCAAGGGCGCGGTGCGTATCATGACCAAGTCGGACGCGCTTTGCTATGCGAAGGACAAGATCAGGGTCAACTCCATCCATCCCGGATGGCTGTGGACTCCCATGCTCGAAGGGGTGGGCAGGGACTCGACTGAGGGTCCGGAAGCATTCCATAAGCGCATCCTCAGCCACGTACCTCTGGGTCACTATGGTGAACCCATCGACGTGGCGTACGGCGTGCTCTATCTGGCCTCCGACGAGTCCAAGTTCAGCACGGGCACCGAACTTATCATCGACGGTGGGTTCTTGGCTATGTAGACGGGCGGACTCCTCCGCATCCGCGGGCTGCGCATTGCCATGGCCGCGGTCGTGGACATGGTGTCTAAGGCATGACGGTCGACAAGATGCCGGTGGGGAGGATGCACTGGTGCATCCTCCCCCAGCCTCACTAATGGGGAACTGTATCTGGTCGACCCAGTCAACTTCGGCTTCGAGCGGGTTGTTCTGGACGGGGATGACCCGCACACCGAGTGGGTAGTAGAGCGGGGGGCAGTCGCGAGGTAGGATGGGTAACGATTCTACCCCACCTTCTTCGGAATAGCCCCCGTCCCCGCTCTCAGCGCCAGCACCTCCTCGAGATCGAGCACTTCCTCAGCCACGATGGCGAGCCCCCGCTTGTGGTTGTTCTGCAGCCGTCCGCGCACGAGGAAGTAGCTCGCTCGGGCGACCACGGGCGCGATCTTGGCGAGCTTCGATTCGAAGCAGACGCACTCATAGAGCCCGTAGGCGTCCTCCAGCGTGAGGAACATGGTCCGTTTCCCCGAGCGCATCCAGGGGTTCTGCGCCCGTTCGTAGACGCCGGCCACCGTCACCGGCACCTCGTCTCCCATCTGGGGGAGCTCGTAGCTCATGGTGACGCCCATCTTTCGGAGTTCCTCCTCGTAGAGTTCTAAGGGGTGGCAGGTGACGGTGAGGCTCAGGAGTTCGAGCTCAGCTCGGACCTTATCGTCGGTGCTCCAGTGCCGTTCCAGTCCCGTTCGGCTCGGCGGCGAGAAGAAGGCCCGCAGTTGGCCGCGCCTCTGCCCGGAGGAGCCGGCGAGCGCCTCCAGGCGGTCGTGCAAGAGGGGCAGTCTCCAGAGCAATTCGGTGCGGTCGGGCTCGAGCGAATCGAAGGCGCCCACCCGGATGAGGTTCTCGGCCACCGGGTAGTCGATGCGGGTCCTCAAGTAGAAGTCCTCGAAGCTTAAAAAGGGGCCGTGACGGCGCTCTTCTTCGATGCACTCAAGCGAGCGGTCGCCCATCTGTTTGAGGTAGCTGAATCCGACTCTGAGCGCCCGGCCGGCGTCGGGGGCCATGCCGCTCGTGGGGGCGAGGCAGGCGCCGGGCTCCACGCCGCCGCGGGCACGGGGAGCCCGGGGGAGGAGGACATCGCCGGGACGGGGCGGTGCTTCGCGTCCTGGTTCGGGGGGCGCGGCGGCCGGCGTCGGAACAGCAACGGTATAGCCATCCTCCGCGTCCGGCGTGGCGACGCCGCCGGTCAGAACGGCTCCGGATCCTGCCCCAACGGTTTTTGCCCTCGCGGGGTTATCAGAATCCCCCGGTTCCCGGCGCTCCTCGGCGCTATGCAGCTGCTCCAGCGTCACCCGCAGGGCCTCGGCGTAGGCCGCCTCCCCATTCTGCTCCTGCTCGAGTTCGGCCAGATCGGCCTCGGTGAGGCCCCAATCGTGCTCGGCGGTCCAGGCCTGGCGGAAGGGGTCGTAGGCGCTCTGCGCCCCGGTGGTGTGTGTCGCGGCCCGGTCGGGCTGCGCCCCATTACCAGGCTGGGCACCCCACGGATCCGGCGCCACCTCATCCTCCACGGTGAACCCCCGCCCCGACAGATTGATATCGAGCGGGCGCACCTCCAGCCCGAAGCGCCGGGCGTCGTTCAGCACGGTGCGGGGGGTGTAGAAGCCCATGGGCTGGTTGTTGAGGACGGCGCAGAGGAACTCCGCCGGATAGTTGGCCTTCAGCCAGGCCGTCGCGTAGCTGATGACGGCGAAGCAGACGCTGTGGCTCTTGTTGAACCCGTAGGCGGCGAAGCCCTCCAGTTGGCGGAAGACCTCGCGGGCGGCGTTGGGCGGCACACCGCGGGCGACGGCGCGGCTGATGAACGTCTTGCCTATCTTGGTCATCTGCTCTCGGCTGCGGTCGCGGGTCATCGCGCGGCGCAAGGAATCGGCGTCGGCCAGGTCGAACCCGGCCACATCACGCGCGATGCGGAGCACCTGTTCCTGGTAGAGGATCACCCCGTAGGTGTCGGCCAACGCTTCGGCCATGGCGGGGTGGGGGAGGGTGACGGGCGCGACGCCCCAACGGCGTTCGATGAAGGGACCGATCATCTCGGCTTCGAGCGGTCCGGGACGGTAGAGGGCTATCGCCGCGATGATGTCGTCGAAATCGCGCTCCTTGAGGCGGCTCGCAAGGTTGCGCTGACCGGCGGACTCCAATTGGAAGAGGCCGATGGAGCCGCCGTTACTGATGATCTCGTAGGCGGCAGGATCGTCGGGGGGCAGCTCGTAGGGCCGAATGCGGCGCCCGGTGCGCTGCCGGATGATGTGCACCGCCTCCGAGACAGCCGAGTGGGTGCGGAGGCCGAGGATGTCCATCTTGACCAGGCCGAGGGCGGCGACGTCGTCCTTGTTGAACTGAATCACAGCTACGCCCTTGGCCGCCCACTGCAGCGGCGCGTAGTAGGTGATGGGCCGGTCGGTGATCACGAATCCCCCCAGGTGCGTGCCCAAGTGCAGGGGGAAGGAGTCGAGACGCTCGACCAGGTCTAGGAAGCGCCGGTAGCGACCCTCATCCTGCAACGGCGAGTCGCGCAACTCCGGCCAGGCTCCGGCCAGGTACTCGCGGATGCGCGCCGCGTCTCCGTGGCGGGGCACGTTCTGGGCGAGGGCGTCGATCTCTGTGGGAGCGAACCCCAGAGCTTCAGCCACGATCCGGACCGCCGAGCGGGGACTCATGGTGTTGACGTTGGCCACTACAGCCACGTTCTCTTCTCCGAAAGTCTGGTAGATGTATTCGATCACCTCGTCCCGGCGTGCCGAACAAAAATCCACGTCGATATCGGGCATCTCCCGGCGGTTGGGATTGAGGAACCGCTCGAACAGCAGGTTGTGACGGATAGGTTCGCCGGCCGTGATATCGAGCGCGTGACACACGATGGAGTTGCCGGCGCTCCCCCGCCCGCTGCAGGCGATGCCGCGGGCCCGCGCCCACCTCACGATGTCGTGCACCACCAAGAAATAATGGGCGAATCCCATGTGCTGGATCATGCGGAGCTCCTCCTCGAGAAGCTCAACGGCCCGAGGCGGCACCGGCCTGTACTTGCGGGCGATGCCGCGGAAGCATCGCTTGGCCAGGAGGGAGTAGGCCGTCTCCCCATCGGGGATAGCCACCTCTGGGAAGTGGAAGGTCCCCAGGTCCAGATCGACGTTGCAACGCCGGGCGATGGCGACGGTCGTATCAAGTGGCCGGGGGTCGAAGCTCTTATCGGTCTCGCCGGCACCTCCCGCGGCCTCCTCGCGGGTGGCCCCTGCGGCTTCCCGGCAGGCGCCCCTTACCATCCGTTCGGCGCGCTCTGTCACATATGATAATGCAACAAAACTTGCATTATCATATTTATGCAGATAACTAGGATCTGGTGACGCTCGGTCTGGGCGACATCCCGGTCTGCAATCCGGCGGCTCTTCCCCGGCGAGCAGCTCCAGGAGTGGACGGACAAAGACCTCCAGTTCGGCCCGAGACCAGAGGCAGCGGACTCCGGGCACCGGGCCGGGATAGTCCGACAGGGGCTGATCCCGTCCGGCGGCGCGACAGACCAAGTGGAGAGCACGATCATCTTTTCCTGCATAATGGGTATTAGTGGTCAGCACCGTTTGGAGGCCGCACGCAACGGCCAGGCGACCGAGGCGCTCGCAGTAAGTGAGACATGACAGCCGCCAGGGCCGGCCGTTGCGGTGAAAGCCGACGTCGTGATCGGCAGGGTTGAAGCGTTGAGGAGCACCGCGCGGAAGGTCGGATCGTTCGATGGTATCGGGGCGGATAGTAGGTCTGGAGCCGGTATCTGTCGGCCGATCTGCGCGCCAAGATGCAACTGAAGTTGTAGAAATATGATAATGCAACCGAGTAGATTGTGAAAAGGATACGGTCTCGACGTCCGGAGGCGTGGCGGGGCCGCCGAACGTGCCGGCGTGGGATTCCTGGCGGGATCCGTAGCCGAAGTATTGGAGCTCGACATAGAGATGGGCGGCATCGAAAATCTCGCGGAGGTGGAGGAGGGTGGTATAGGCGTCGTCGTCGCGGCCTGTATCGACGAGGTATCCGACCTCGCCGTGACGACAGGCGGTGAGGCAGATGAGGCCCGCAGCGTGGACTCGAAGAGACTCGAAGGTGAGGAGTGGCGGTCGCTTCCGAGTGGAGTCGGCAAGATGGGCCGTGGAAAGGAGGCGGCATAGGTTGGCGTACCCCTCTCGGGTCTCAGCGAGGAGGATCAGGTGGTGCGGGTCATCCGGCGGTTCACCGCCGTACATCGATTCGACCCGCACCTCGACCCCGAAGATAGGCTTGATGCCGTGCTTGGCGCAGGCCTTGGCGAAACGCACTGCGCCGTAAAGACCGTCGTGATCGGTTAAGGCCAGGGCCGTCTGCCCCATCCCGGCCGCCCGGGAGACCAGCTCCTCGATCCGGCTGCCGCCGTCCAGGAATGAGAAGTTCGAATGCACGTGCAGATGGACGAAAGGTGCGTCGGGCGTGGCGTCTGCGTCTGGAGGTGTCATACCTGCGTTTGCGGGAGGGTGCTCGCTGCAACCACCCGACGGCCGGGGTGGGCGTCGTCGATGCCGATGGGGACATCGTCGATGTCGGGGAGACCGTCGTCAGGCTCGAGGTAGCTCGGTGTCATTACAATATAAGTTGCATTTTTAAAAAACAGCAATGTAATCCAGCAAAAGTCCGGCTCGTGCCCCGAACATATGTTCGAAGGAGGCAGCAGTATAACGAACAAATGTTCGTAGAACAAGGCGCCGACCCTCAACACAAGTCAACGAGGCCGCCTATGTACATCACTCCATAGTCTCGGTGTAAAATCCGCCGTCGCGGGTACAAGGAGATGCATGTCGTTCGATCACTGGTGATAACGGTTTTCGACCAGGAGGAGACGTGATGAGTGGTATGAACTTCGCGCGGTTGATCCTGGCGGCCTTCATAGGAGGGCTGCTTGCCATCGTCGTCGCCATTGCTTGGAAATCATCTCAAGAGACGGGCAAGAGCCTGCAGGCGTCCTTCGCGGACGTTCCCACTGAGGCGCAGCGCCTGGCGCACGACGCGCGCACCCGGGTCACCGAGGCTGCTTCGACGGGCTGGCAGACCGTCAAGGAGAAGGAGGCCGAGCTGGCCAAGCGCATCCCGCATCGCGGCGGTGACGAGACCGATATGGTCTCAGAGGCCGTGATCGACGAAGCGGTCGAGGGCGTCTAGCACCTCCAGGCGCTGAAACGGGCGCGGCGACCGGCCACGGCCTGCCCCGTGCGGGTGCGGGCGCAGACTCCGCGCGAATCCGGCTCGACGGCCGACGCCCCAGGCGACATGAGACCGCGGGACTGCCGCAGCCCGCACGCCTGCCGGCCTACTTGGTCACCTCCCAGTCGGCATATATGCCGATGCCGCTCTCACCTGAGAACATGGTGCCCGACATCGCCAAGGTCTGCCCTCGTCTGCTCAAGGCGCCGGTCATGTCCGTCGTCACCTCGGCATCAGTCGCGTCGAAAACGATCGTGTCGTCCAGAAGCGTCCAAGTGAGCATCAGCGGCTCGCTGCTGACATCGCCGGTCTGACCGCGGTCCAGCACAGACACGTCGATGAACATGACTGCGGTGCCGCTTTCGCCTCCGGGATCAACCGTCATCTCCAAGGTCAGAGGCAGTGCCCGGCCAAGCAACTCGTTGAGCATGGCCAGTTCGCAACCCTCCTCTGCCGCCGCGTCTTCCATCTCCTTCGGGATGTTGACGTCGGTCACGGTGAAGCTGCCGCTCCACCGACCTTCCAGTTCCATTCCCGACACCGCGCTTCCGCCGGTGGTGGAGGTAGTGGTGGTGGGAGCCGCCGCATCCTGGCTGCCGTCGGTCCCGACCGGGCGGCTGAACGGTTCTCCGGTGTGGATGTCGACGACGACGAAGATGTTGATGATCACGTTGGTCTGCTGGATGACGATGACCGTGGTCGGGTCGAATCCGGGCCAGCGTGGGCCGGTATACGTGGGGGTTCCGCGGACGGGCTTGGGCGGCACAAGTGGGTTGCCGCATTCACACCGCACTCGAGGCGCTCCGTACTGGTCGACAAGAACGAGCTGGCCCGCCTGCAGCACGGACTGTCTTGGGGTGGGCTTGCCGTTGCGGTACCCGTGATTGGTGACCCGGGTGTCGCGGGTGAGTTGCATGGGAGTGAGCTCGGCGAAATAGGCGGGGAGTTGTTCGGGCGTCACTTGGGCGCCTCCGCTCCAGCGCAGGTTCGGATCGGCGTTCAAGGCTGCGCAGAACGCCGCCGCCTTGTCGGGGTTGGCGACGAGGAAGGCGAGCTGTCCTTCCTTGTCGGCGATCTTCTTACTCTTCGAGCCGCCGTAGAGGGCGGGTGTGTCTCCCGGCACGGCGGCGATTGCAATCGGCTGGACCCCGTCGGCCACCGTACTGGTTGTCGTCGGCAAAGTGGTGGGGAGCGGCGTAGTGGTGGGAATCGACAGTGTGGTGGTCGGACCTGCCACCACGAATTGTTCCCCGGCGAACGACTCGGGGCCGGCCTCGCCCGAGGGCTCCAGGAATATCTCACCTTCCGCTTGAACGTAAGGGTTATCAGACGACGTAGTGGTGGCGGCCTCGGTGGTCGTCGTACGTTCGGTGGAAGCGGTTGTCTTATCACCGTCACGCCAGATTCCGAAGTACAGGCCGAGGAAGATCCCGGCCAGGACCACCACCGCCAGCGGGATGGCCCAGGCGAGGGGCGAAACGCGCCGCTTGGCCGGCGCCGGCGCTCCATACCCCTGAGCAGCAGTGTAGCCGGGCAGGGCCGCTCCGGGGACGACGGTCGCCTCAGGAGTAGGGGCCGCAGTGGCGGGCATGGGGAAGAGTCCTGGGATCTGGACCGCCGGCATCCAGTTGCCCAGTTGCTGGTGCCAGACTACGTCGTTCTGAGCAAGGGTCCCGCTACGGGCATACGATACGAGTTCTTCCCAGGTGACAGGACCCAGGGGCTGTCCGCCTCCTGTGCCTGCCTTCTGATAGTACCAGCCGGTGCGCATCGGCTCTGTGCTCATCCCGTACCTCCACGATATCCCCGTCGCCTCGCCGTGTTCTGGGCACGGCCCAAGCATTCCCTTTCCCCACTATACTCAATGCATGATGGATGAGGGAAGCGTCGTAGGGAGCGGTCCGGCGTGGCACGCCGGAGGTACATCATGAGGGAGGCGGCTTTTTGATATGACGACGGTTCTCGGAGACGGCATGGGCAGGGGTGCAGACCCGGGGGTGTGGCCCGCCTATCTCGCGCTGTATCGCTCCGGGGAGCTGGCCGACCGGGCCCGGTCGGCGCGGGCCCGCCTGCGGAGCTGCACTCTCTGTCCGCGTGAGTGCAGAGTGGATCGTGTAGCCGGCGCCCTGGGCGAGTGCCACACCGGAGCGGCGGCCCGGGTGCAGGGCTTCGGACCCCACTTCGGGGAGGAGACGCCGCTGGTGGGCCGCGGGGGGTCCGGTGCCGTCTTCTTCGCCGGCTGCAATCTGGCCTGCGTGTTCTGCCAGAACCACACGATCAGCCAACCGGGAGAGGATCGGTCGTCGGGTTCACGGGGGCGCCCGGGCGAAGCCGCGGGCGCCACAGCGGGGACGGCACCTCCCGGTCGGCACGTGGCACCGCGCGCTCTTCTCTGGGAGGTCACCCCTGACCGGCTGGCCGCCATGATGCTCGAGCTGCAGATAGCCGGCTGCGAGAACATCAACTTCGTCTCGCCCAGCCACGTGGTTCCGCAGATACTGGAGGCGCTGATGCTTGCGGTAGGTGGGGGTCTTCATCTCCCTCTGGTCTACAACACCGGCGGCTACGACTCCCTGGAGACACTGCGCCTGCTGGACGGCGTGGTCGACATCTATATGCCCGACATGAAGTACTCGGATGACAGAGCGGGCGAGCGCCTCTCCGGGGTGCCGGACTACGTCCGCTGCAACCAGGAAGCTGTGCTGGAGATGCACCGCCAGGTGGGCGACTTGGAGTTCCACGAGCAGGGTTCGAATCGCCCTCATCTTGTGGGGGCGGCGTTCCATAGGGAGCGGCACCGTGCGGCCGGGGGTGCGAGACCGCAGGTCGCCCGCCGCGGTCTCCTGGTGCGACACTTGGTGCTGCCGGGCGGGTTGGCAGGTACGGCCGAGGTCGCTGCATTCCTTGCCGCGAAGGTGTCGCGTGACACGTACATCAACGTCATGGACCAGTACCACCCGGCTCACAAAGCGGCGCGCCATCCAGAGCTCTCGCGACGTATCACGACCGACGAGTATCGCGAGGCTGTGCGTCAGACGCTGGCGGCCGGTCTCTGGCGGCTGGACGGTCGGGAGGTTGCTCAGGCGGACAGGCCGCCGGGAAACGAGCCTCCGGGAAACGAGCCGCCGGACAAGAAAAGGGGGGTCCCATGAGCATCGAGATGCCCGAAGCCACCATCCTTGCCCGCCAGATGCAGACGGAGCTCCCGGGCAGAACAGTGATCGGGTTCGAGCTCCACGGATGTGAGAGCCTGCAACGCATCGGCATGGTGAACGAGGAAGGGTCCGATGCGTTCGCCCCACTGGTCGGCCGGACCGTGGAGCGGGTGATGTCGCGGGGCAACACCATCGTTGTGAGGCTTACCGACGGGCAGAACCTCGTCTTGGCGCCGGAATACGGCGGACAGATCTTCTATCACAAGAATGCCGTTTCTCTTCCTGCCAAATACCACCTCCGACTCGATCTATCCAAGGGTTCGGCGCTGACGGTGCGGCTCACCGGGATGGGGAGCCTCTACGCCACATGTGACGCCGGCTTGGAGGAACACTACATGGTGCGGAGGGACGTTGTCTCCAGAACACCCGAACCGACCGACGCAGATCTCACACAAGAGCGGTTCGCTGAGCTCTTGAGTGGAGCGGCCCGTCGGCTCAAACCGGTCCTGGTGGGCAAGGACGCTGTAGTGGTGGGCCTGAGCAACGCTTCCTTCCAGGACATAGTCTATCGGGCCGGTCTGCATCCCAAGCGTAGGGCTTCTGATCTCGATCCCGAGGAGCAGCGTGCCCTCTACGATGCCATGCGCTTCGTCGTGACTGAACGGCTCCGCTTGGGCGGCAAGGCGGACTTCAGCGACCTCTACCGCGTGTCCGGCCGCTACGAACCGGCAATGGGTCCCGGCATGAAGAAGTGTACCTGCTCCGCCTGCGGTTCGGAGATCCAGAAGCTCAGCCTGGGTGGTGGAGACGTGTTCGTGTGCCCGGGGTGTCAGCGGGAGGCGGCCGGGTAAGCCGCCCCCTCGTGCTTCAGTCGGTCACTATCTGGTTGTAGGCCTCCATGAAGGTCGGGAATCCGCAGGTGGGGATCACTAGGAGTAAGGCGTGAATGATCTCCTCTTGGCTCGCGCCGGCCACGCGGGCCTTGTTGGCGTGAGTCACGACTGCCGTCTGGTGGCGGCCCGCCGCCGATATACCCAGCTTGACGAGCCAGCGGGTCTTTTCGTCAAGGGGTCCGCCGTGCTCGTGGATGAAGGTGCCGAGTTCCTCGTTCTTCTGCAGGATCTGCGGGAATCTGGCCTTGAACTGCAGGTACGGCTTGGGGATCTCTTGCACAGTCTCTCCTCTCATCGCTATCTAGCCTCCGCCGCGCCGAGCCGACGGACCCGGCCGCCTCGCTCCGGGCCGGCGTTCCGTGTGGGCGGCACTCGATTCTACTGATACCCGTCACGGCCGCCGCCCAGTCGTGGTGGCGTCCGGAATACTCACAGCACGGCCGGTGATACGGTCACTGTAAGGGCCTTGAACGGCGCAGGCGTCCGCACGTGCACGGCGTCTGCTGGCGCACTTGCTCTTGCCGCTCTACAATGCTAACCATGAGACCGCCGAGACTCCTTATCGCGATCGTCATCGTCGGGTTGGCAGCCTGTTCGGCCGGCTGTACGGTCGAGATGGGCGTGACTCAGGAATTAGTGGTCGACGAACCTCTCGGCGCCGCGGCCGTCACCGAGGTCGAAATTGACATGGGGATGGGTAACCTCACCATCGCGCCGGGGGCCGTGGGGCTGGCGTCGGGGACCATCCTCTACAACGTGGAGTCGTGGGAGCCCACCGTCACCCGCACCGACAAGAAGCTGGTCATCAAGCAGGGCAGCCAGAAGGGCGTCTCAGGTCTGGGCAGTGAGATCGTCAACAAATGGGATATGGAACTCGGCAGAGCTCCCATGCGTCTCAAAATCTCGGCCGGCGCATACGAAGGTTCGTTTGATCTGAGTGGTCTCACTCTGCAAGATCTCAGCATCAGAGACGGAGCATCCAGGACGCAGGTGAGGTTCAGTTCGCCCAATCCGGGCCAGATGACGGACTTCACCTACAAGACCGGCGCGTCGACGGTGTCGCTGATCGGCCTCGCCAACGCCAACTTCAAGAGCATGACCTTCGACGGAGGGGCGGGGAGCTACTCGCTCGACTTCTCCGGCCAGCTTCGTGCCGATGCCGGCGTACGTGTCAAGGCCGCGGCCGGGAGTGTGCGGATAGCCGTGCCCAAAGAGACCGCGGCCCAGGTGACCATCGACGGTACGTTGAACGACATCGACGTCGAGGGAGCGTGGACCATCATCAACCGGACCTACAGTACACCGGCCGTGGGAACTCAGAACCGGGGCAAGAAGCTCACCGTCAAGGTCGAGATCGACGTGGGCTCCATAACGCTCGTCACCAACTGAGAGGTGAGCCCGCTCCGTCGCCGCGAACCCTGTTCCTTTGGCTACTCCACGATGATATGCGCCTCGAAGGTCTCGAGCGGCTCCACGTCTTCGAACGATCGGGAATAGACCAGCCTGAGTGTGGCCTCACCGGCCGCTTTGGCCTCGAAGGTCAAGATGAACCGCCCGCCTACGCCGACCACGTTGCCTTCTGTCGGATCCCGCATGTACGCCGGCTCATCGCCCTGCTCCAGGATCTCACCGGCCTCTTCGTTAAGGTCGGCCGTCCATTCATAACCGGTGGTTGGATTCCCGGGCAGCACCACTTGGATGGTGTCGCCGGCCTTCACCGTGTAGATCTTGCCGTTATCCGCCTCGCCGAGTTCGAGGGGTCCGCCGCCGGCATCGACCGGACCCCCACATCCCGCCGCTGTCGATACGAGCACCACCAGCAGCGCTAAGACGATCAACCCCCCGCTGCTGCGGCGCCATCTCTGTCTGTCCACGATCGCCCTCCAGACTTACCGGCTACGTCTTGTCGAACCTTACTATGACGTTCCGTCGGAAGGCAAGGTCTCAGGAGACGGGAAGACCTTGGGACGGAAAGCGCCGTCAAGACGAAACCGATGGCTCTATGAATCGCCGGTGGCCGTGAGGGCCGTGTCGCGTCGCAACTCTTTGCGGTGTGCCCTCCTGCGGAGGAGCACTACCAGGGTCAAGAAGATGATGATGGCGATGGCCGTGGTGGCCGTCACCGTCGCCGACATCTTCTGAACGATCATGGCGACCACGTTGGTGACCAGCGTGAGGCCCCACAGGATGAGCGTGGTGCGGGTCTGAGAGAGACCCCGCTCCAGAAGGCGATGATGTAGATGGTCTCTGCCTGGGCTGGACAGGGGGTTCCTTCGCTGCAGGAGGCGTCGGAGAATCACTCGGATGGTGTCGCCTATCGGTATCAGGAACGGCAGCAGCATGAAGAACACGGTCGGGAAGAGGCCGAACAAGGTGGTGATCTTCAAGTCTCCCAGGATGCTTGAAGCCGCGAGCACGAAGCCGAAGAAATATGCCCCACTGTCACCCATGATGATCCGGGAAGGCGGGAAGTTGTGGCGTAGGAAGCCCAGGGCGGCGCCGCCAAGAGCGGCGAGCAGCAGGGTAGCGGCCGCCTTGGCCTGATCTTGGGCGGATACTGCAAGGAGGCTCATGGCAGTGATGAAGCTGACCCCGCCCGCCAAACCGTCCACTCCATCGAGGAAGTTCACGACGTTGGTGATGGCGACGATCCAGATGACGGTGAGGATTATCCCGATCGCGCTGGAGAAACTCCCCCCGAACTCCACGTCGATGCGGATGTCGACGCTCACCAACAGCAATGCGGCCATGATCTGCACCAGCAGACGGAGGATGGGGGGCAGACCGTACTGATCGTCGACGAAGCCGGTGAGGATCAAAATGGCGCCGCCGAGCAGGATGGCGAGCACCTCCACCAGGCGGGGAGGAAGGCCGATAGGGTCGATGAGAGTGGCTATGACGAGAGCTACGATCACCGCGGCAAAGATGGCCAGACCGCCCGCATTGGGCAGCGGTTCCTTGTTGAGCCGGCGCGCGTTGGGCTTGTCGGCCCACCCGACACGCAGCGAGAACCGGCGGACTCCAGGATTGAACAGCCAGGCGGCCAGCAGCGCGATAAGGAAGGTGAGGACCACCGTCACCCATCCGCGTCGGTCGGGGGCGGCGATCCCAAGGGCTTTGAGGAATTCGACTATCCGATCCAGCATTGCATTAGCATCGTATCATCGGGCGAACGGTGAAGGAGCGTCCGGCGCCGGTGGAGTGACGGGCTGCGTCCACGCGGCTGCACGCGTCCGCGTCCACACGCGCTGTGCGCCGGTTCGGCCGGTGCGGTAAAGTCTCCTGAGGAATGAACGGGCCGGCGGGCCCCATCTCGACGGGAGAGCACACTCAGCATGAAGAGCACTGAAGCAGTCAAACTCGGCGCGCGTTCTCTCTGGAACCGTACCATCGGCATGCCCGTTTGCGTCTCATTCGAGGTGACGCACTCCTGCGTGGCCGACTGCGTGCACTGCGACAAGGGCGGCATCAAGCCGGATCCTGTGCTCATGAGTCTGGATGACTATAGTCGCTGTTCGGAGGAGATGAAGCCGGGAGTGTGTCAGTTGTCGGGCGGCGAGCCGTTGCTGCGTGATGACTTGGAGGACATAGTCCGGGCCATAAAGCGTCCCAACGGACTTCCGATGGTTGTGTGCGTGAGCAATTGGTGGCTGATGACTGAAGAACGCTATCTGTCTCTGAAGAAGGCAGGAGTCTCTCTCTTCTCGATCTCGTTGGACTTCCCTGACGATAGGCACGACGATTTCCGTCGCCTCCCGGGGTTGTTCGCGAAGATGAGCGAGATCATCCCGTACCTGGTGAAGAAGTACGACCATTGCGACATAGTGCTCAACTCGGCTCTGACGCACGCCAACTTCAACGAGATCCCGGGACTGGTGGCCAAGGCTGAGGAGTGGGGAACCCAGATTTCGTTCAGCGCGTACAGCTCGCTCCGCACGGGGGACAAGAGCTTGTGTATCACCTCTCCAGAGGATCTGGCCTTGTTGCGTCGCCATCTGGACTGGGCGAAGGCGCACAAGCGGGAGTCGAAGAGCATCCTCAACTCCGACTATATCCTCGACGAGACCTATGGGTTCTTCGCCGATGGCGGTGTGGGCGGTTGCCAGGCGGGCAAGCGCTTCCTGGTAGTGCGACCCGATGGACTCATCAACGGCTGCTCGATGTATCCGGAACTGCAGTTCAAAACGCGCAGGGAGGCGGTCAAGGGGTTCAGGGCGACCCGCAAGAGCTGCGATCAGTGCTTCGTGGCCATCCGGGCGAGCACCGAACGTTCTCTCTACAGACTGGTGCAGGACAACATCGGCCTGGCGGCCGGCACTCCCGGGCTCACCGCATCTGCTGAGTAGCGACGACCTGCGGTTCAGGATCGGTCAAGCGACGGCCTTCTGGAAGACGGCGCTTCTGCCCTCGACTGTCGCAAACACTCTTTGCAAAAGTACGTCTTACGACGCTCCATCCGGGAGCAGAAGCTGTTGCCGTCAGCGTCTCCGGTGGATCAGACGGAGCGCAGCCCAGTTGCGATTGAGGGCTGCGATCTTCACGTCCACCATGCCGTGAGTCAGTGCAAGGCGTCGGATGATGTTCTCGTTAAGGTCGCCGGTCATGCCGCGTCCGGCCTGCTTCATCCACGAGACCCACAGGCTGCCGTTGGGCGCCAACTTGTCGCGCAGCAGGCCGAAGGCGGAAGCCAGTTCGCCGCGGTCGCGGGCAAAGACCTGCAGGTACTCAAACGGGCCCGTGAGCGGCGCCAGCGCGTCGATGTCGGCGAGCATGACGAAACCTTCGGGCAGGGGTAACAACGGGTTGTCGTCGTTCTCGGGCGGCGCGACGACCACGCCTGCGGCGCCGGGCCGTAGCCCCAGTCTTTTGTGGAGCGGGTTGTCGGCGACCTGAGTCGCGGAGGCCGCTGGGGTGGAGGCCGGCTCGGGCGCCGGTCGGTCGGCGGACTCGGGCGCCGGTCGCTCCGTGGGCGCGGGGGTCTTGGTGGAGGCTGTCGGCCGGGCAGTTGCTTTCTCCGTGCCGGAGCCCCTGGTCGGCTTTTCTTTGGCTGTGGACTCCTTTGCGGCCGACTTCTTCACCGTCGCGGCCGACTTCTTCACCGTCGCGGCCGACTTCTTCACCGCCGGTCCCTCGGTTGCCGCCGCCTTGCTCGCCGGTTTCTTGGCGCGTGGTTTCGCGACCGTTTCTTTGTCGTCCGGCGGTTCGGCTGTGCGCCGCTTGGGTGCAGGCGTCTTGCCTACAGATCTATCGATAGGGTCGTCTGGTATGTCTTTCGGCATGTCCACCCCGCGGATATGTTTGGCAGCAGGCTCCGTCAAAGCCGCATTCCGACCCATGTTAGCATCGGCGGGAGGTATGGACTATCGAGGTGGATTGCTCTAGGCTTTCAGCGGCCGGCCTAAGAAGAGGGCGGCTGAGTCGCAGCAGAGGAGGGCCGATGTTCTGTGAGAAGTGTGGCCGGGTCTTAGAGGAGGGCAAAGCCTTCTGCAAGAATTGCGGCGCGCCCGCCCCGAAGCTCGGCGGCACGGGCGCCCGGCCGGGCCCCGCGGAGGCGGCCGGCCCGGCGGCGACATGGGTCAAGCCGCCTCCACCTCCACCCGGCGCGCCGCCGGTGCCCGGCTACGGCGCAGGCGGGCAGCCTCCTTTGGGCCCTCCGTCGCGAAAGGGTCGCGGCGGGCTGATTTGGGGGATAGGGGTGGCGACCATCATCGTCCTCGCCGGGATCGGTGTGGGCGTGTACTTCGGCTTCTTCCACGATGGCGATGAATCGGTCAAGACGAGCACCACGAAAGTGGGCTCGACCAGCACCACGAGAGACGTGACCGACACCACCTCCGGGCCTACTACTTCGACCGGTGGTCAGACGGACACCACAGTGAGCGGCGCCTCCACGATCCAGACCGTCCCCGGTTTGAACACCACCACGAGTGGACCTCCTGCGACCGGCTCTGGCACCAGCGATCCCACGAAGGCCTCGTGGGAGAGATATCTCGTCGCCGCAGAGAACCTGGTTCACGAGTTGGAGTACGACGATGGCAGGATCCCCGAGCTGGCTAAGGAGATCAACAACACGGCTCCCAAGGCGCCCACCTGGGTCAGAGATGAACTGTCCACGATGCTGGGCTCGCTGGATATGTTGAACGTCGAGCTGGTCGTGCCGGATGTCCCGGCGGCCTTCCAGGATTCGCACTATTGGTTGGGAGAAGCCGTCACCCACATGGGCAACCGCATCTATGCCACTATGCAGGGCGTGGAGATCATGTGGAGCACAGGCAAGGTGAGTTCCGCCAACCCGCACTTCGACGAAGGCCGCGTGGAGCGCGACGCTTTTCGTGAGGCGATGGGCAAGTATTACGAGTTCCTTCCCGTGGACTAGGCCGCGAGAAGTAGCATGAAAGCTACGGGAGCAGCGGTCTTGGTGCTCTGCCTGATGCTGGTCGTGGGTGTCGGCGGCTGTGGGGGAGACGACGGAGCGGGCCTGATGGGCAGATGGGCCGACGAGGATGCAGGCGAGTCCATGGAATTCCGGCCGGACGGTTCCGTCACCATCTCCAGCGGCGACAACACGGTAGAACTCACCTATCGGATCGAGGGTGGCGCCATCCGTTTGTGGCAGGGAGAGTCTGGGGATGCTAAGACGCTCGTCTACTCCCTGGACGGTGACACTCTGACACTCACAGTCGACGGGAGATCCGCTGAATACGACCGCACGGATTAGGGACTTTCGTGATAGCCTGCATGACTTGGTAGGACTCTCTCCGGCCGGGTCCGGCCGGTCAGCTCTTTGGACGTCGAAGGAGACAGTATGAAAGTGTTGGAGGAAGGGGTAGGTCCCCTGTTCATGGATCCCGATCCGGACAAGGCCCGCGTGTTCTTTCGCGAGAAGTCCAGGGCCATGGTCGACAAACGGACGACTGTGAAACAGGCGGTCGAGGAGTTCGTCCACGACGGAGACTATCTTGCTATCGGCGGGTTCGGGGCCAACCGCATCCCCAACGCCATCGTCCACGAGATAGTAAGGCAGCGGCGCAAGGGCCTGGGTTTGCTCGGGCATACGTCCACGCACGACTTCCAGGTGCTTTGTGCAGGCAAGGTCTTCGACAGGCTGGATTCGGCTTATATCGTGGGCCTGGAGGCCAGGGGCCTGTCTCGGAATGCCCGAAGGTACATGGAGTCGGGCGAGGTACAGGTGACCGAGTGGAGCAACTACGCGCTGGCTGTGCGGCTCAAGGCGGCTGCTGAGGGGGTTTCGTTCGGAGTGATCCGGTGCATGCTCGGGACCGACACTTTCAAGATGTCGGCCGGCAAGGAGGTGGAGTGTCCGTTCACGGGGAAGAAGTTCTTGGCCGTCCCCGCCCTTTGGCCCGATGTCGCCGCGATCCACGTGCACGAGGCCGACATGTACGGCAACTCGGTGATCCGAGGTATCTCGGTGGCCGATCTTGAGTTGGCCCGGGCCTCTAAGCGTCTCATCATCACGACGGAACGTCTGGTGCACAACTCGGTCATCCGCGACGACCCGACCATCACCTCCATCCCCTTCTACCTGGTGGACGCGGTGGTGGAAGTCTCCTACGGCAGCTATCCCGGCAACATGCCGTATCTCTACTTCTCAGACGAGGAACACCTCGCCCTGTGGCTCAAAGTAGAAAAGGACCCGGAAGAGTTCGAGAAGTTCCTCGACCACTACATCTACAGTGTGCCCGACTTTCAGGAGTACCTCGTGCGTTGCGGGGGTCTGAAGAGGATCGAAGAGCTGCAGAGACTCGAGAACGTGGTCAACGGACCGGACTGCGCCTGAGGCGAAGGAGCTGACTGATATGGCACCCGAATACAACATGATGGAACTGATGATCTGCGTGGCTTCCCGGTACCTCGAGAACGGCAAGACCGTGGCTGTGGGCACCGGCGCGCCCTGCGCGGCCGCCATGCTGGCGCAGAAGATGGACGCCCCCGATCTGGTGGTGCTTTTCGAGGCCGGCGGAGTGGCTCCTATGCTGCCCAAGATGCCCATCTCGGTGGGCGACTCGAGCACTTTCTATCGGGCGGTCATGGCCGCCGGGATGTCCGAGATGATGACCACGTGTGCCCGCGGTCAAGTGGACTATGCTTTCCTGGGCGGCGCTCAGATCGACAAGTTCGGCAACATCAACTCCACCTGCATCGGTGACTATCATAAGCCGAAGGTCCGCTTCCCCGGCAGCGGTGGAGCGAACGATTTCGCTTCGCTGTGCTGGCGCACGATGATCATGACCGTCCACGAGAAGGCTCGTTTCGTGGAGAAGTGCGATTTCATCACCTCCCCCGGTTTCCTCGGCGGCGATGGCGGTCGTGAAAAGGCCGGCCTGCCCGAAGGAGGGCCTTACAAGATCATCACCGACCTGGCGGTCATGGGCTTCGACGACGAGACTCACGCCATGATGATCGAATCGCTGCACCCGGGCGTCGACGTCGACAAGGTGCAGTCGGTGACCGGCTTCGAGCTGTTGGTGCCGTCCGATATCGGCCGCACCGGGCTGCCGACCGAGGAAGAACTGCGTATCCTGCGCGAAGAGGTGGATCCGCTCAGGCTGGTGATAGGCCGCGCATAGGGCGACGACTCAGGATGCCGACGCTCCACCGGCGTTCTTTGCGCGGGTACGCGTGACGACCCTCCGGGTCTCGGCCGGGCTGTCCGGGTTAAGAAGGGGGGCTCGGGTCAGAAAAAGGGGGCTCTTTCGAGCCCCCTTTTCGTCCTACCAAAGGCGCTGCGCGCTTCTGCGCCGTAGCTGTCTCTTCTACCTGATGCTCATCTCCGTCACGTTGAAGATGCCGGTGTTGTCGACGTAAGCGCCCCGGACCGGGTCCATCCCCTTCACTTGGGTGTGGAAGAGGTCGGCGTTGACACCCTTGGCGTAAAGCGGGACCAACGCGTTGGAATGCCAGTAGAAGTCGGGTCCATACGCCCAGAAATGGTTATAGGCCACAGCGCCGGGCATGTTGCCCTTGCCGTTGTTGACGATGGGCACCCACACGTCAGGGTCTCCAGGCGCCTTCACCTCACCCTTGCCTGCGCCCGGGCCCCAGAAGGCGCCCGTCTCATGGTCGGAGGTGACTATCAGAAGGGTCTCGTCCCAACTGCTGTTGGTCTCGACCCACTCGACCACAGCTTCGACGGCGTAGTTGAAGTCGACGAGTTCTTCGATGGCGCGGCCCATCCAGCCGAAGTGGCAACCATAGTCGACGTTTCCGCCTTCGATCATGAGGAAGAAACCGTCTGGATCCTGGTCGAGGACGTTGATGGCGGCCAGAGACATCTCGGTGAGCGTGGGCGAGGTCTCAAGGAAGGGGATCTTGAATGGAACGTCGTCACCGGCACCCGTCCGGAAGAACTGATGGTATCCGCTGCCGGTCCCATTCTCACCGCCACACTGAGGGATGCCCGCTACCCGCTTCGGTGTGTCGCCGGTCATCATGGCCTGGAACTCCTCCCTGGTCTCTATGAGAGTCCAGTAGTCGATCTCACCGTCGCCGTCGGCGTCGTTGCCAAGTTTGCCGTCCTTGAGATCGTTCCACGTGGTTTCTCTCCACAGGTACTTGCTGGTGTCGCTGAAGAACGGATCGGTCTGCAGCTCACCATTGTTGTTGTACCAGGGGTTATGTGGGCCCATGACGACGTCGAGCTTGCTCTCTCTGAGCTGCTGTTCGAGGATGGTCTTGAGGTCCTTGCGATCCTTGGCGTGTGCCGAGAAGCCCGCGGGAGTGGCTTCGGCGAACGACTGGGTGGAGACTACGCCCGCCATCCTGCCCCGCCCCTTGGCGATCTCGACGATGTTCGTGTACCAGTCTTGCTCTGGGCTCATACCCACGCCGATGTTTGTCTTGGAGCCGGTTCCCATTGCGGTCGCGGCCATGTTGGATTCGGTCACCTCATGGGTCGCCGTCCCGTACTGGTTCTCGAAAGCATTCCAGAACTTAGTGGGGTTGTACGATCCGCCGAACGCATATGTGCTACAAGCGTACTGGGTGGGGAACCGGTCGTAGACCTGCGTACCGGCCTCACCGTACTGGTAGTAGCTGCCTGCCAGGAAGGTATTGTAGCCGCACCCGTCCGCGATCATCACGATCACATTCTTGGCGTTCTGCGGAGTGACGGCCAACGCGGTCGCAGCAAACATGCTGAAGACCAGCACAATCACCAGCGCGATCAGCAGTATTGAACGCTTCGCCAGTCTTGTCTTGTCGACAACCATCTTCTCGTGCCCTCCCTCTCTGGTCTTGCTCGTGGTGCGAAGCCGCTCGGTGTCGGGCAGCTTGTGGAGGGCGCCTTCGGCGCCTCTCGTCGGCTCACAGCGGTTGTGACTGGTGTGGACCACCCCCTCGGTCAGTTCAGGTACTCCCATTTATAAAGACGGAACTCCCCGTTGGAGACCTATATACTGGTGGTGGATCTCTCCGTAGAACCCTGGATATAGAAGACTGTCTCACTTCACGCAAGGCCTGTCAACAAGTAGCAAAAAGCATTGACGGATACGGAAACGAAAGGGGTCTAGAGGCCATCTCCTTGCCGGCAATGGAGCGGAACCCGCTGTGGCGACCGGCCTCGGCCGTCCGTAAGTGTGACCGAAGTGACCTCCGCGAAGTGGCGCTCAGTTAAGGTCGGGGCAAAGATCGCCCCGGGAAGCGTTACTCCACGAACCCCTCGATGACGTAGGTCCAGCCGGCCTTCTTGTCACGGTGCAGCTTGATGAGCTGCCGTTTCTCGGCGTCGATCAGCAGGCTGCTGAAACTGCGGTATCCATAGGCCGACTCGTTGAACGAAGGCTTCTTGCGTTGCATGGTGTCCTTGACCATGGAAGCGAAGATGGGGTCCTTGTTCTCGCGGATGAGGGCCGCGATGGACTCCAGCAATAGGTCGAACACCTCGCGCTTCTCGGCGGGGATGTCCTTGGCCTGCGGGCCGGCCGGGGCCGGCGCGGCCTGCTTCTCGAGGTCTTCGTAGAAGATGAACTCGTCGCAGTTCCCGGAGAGAAGATCGGAGGTCGACTCCTTCATCCCGATCCCGATCACGTGCTTTCCGTTCTCTTTGAGCTTCGAGACGAGAGGAGAGAAATCGGAGTCGCCCGAGACGATCACGAAGGTGTCGATGTGTTCTTTCGACCAGGCCAGGTCCATGGCGTCGACGGCCAGGCGGATATCGGCAGAGTTCTTGCCGGTCATAGAACGCCGGGGGATCTCGATGAGCTCGATGGCGTTCTCGTGGAGCGGCCTGGTGTATTGCTTGTATTCGCCCCAATCGGCATAGGCCTTCTTGACGATGACCTTGCCTTTCTCCACCAAGCGCTCAAGGATCTTATGGATGTCGAACTCGCCACGTCGGTGTTTGAAACCGATGGCTAGGTTCTCGAAGTCGATGAAGACGGCCAGAGTGCGGTCGGTCTCGGTCATGTGGTTTCGGTGCTCCTTCCCGAGATACCAGGCTGCTGAAGAGCGATGTTGTGTTGTCGGGTCATTGTGTTTCTTCGGATGAATTCTTGCACGTTTCCTCGAATCTTGTCGTGCGGCGTATCCTCTGGGCTACCGACGAGATCATCGTCAGTGGTTCACGTTCCCTTGACAAACCGATGACTCCGGGCTGAGTCCCAGCCGGTCATTGCAGATGGCGTCACAGCAGTTCCAGGAAGCTCTCCATGGCCTGACGGGCCTTGTCCTGCTGCGCCCCGCCGCGGCCCAGGGCATCGCCGTCAATGGCCAGGAAGGGGATGCCCGCCTGCGCGAACGCGGATCTCACCACCGGCAGCGAGCCCAGCCCATGCCGACAACCCCAATGGTTGAAATGCACCGCCCCATCCACCTTGAGTTGCTTTGCCAGAGCCACGTTGAGGTGAGCCCGCCGCGCCGAGCTGCCCCAGAGCACGTTGTTAGCGAGCCGTCCGGCCAGGCCGGGGAAAGGGTCCTCGGGATCGACGGTCTCGAGGTGCATCTGGCCCATCTCCTCTAGGATGACGACCGCGCCCTGTTCCCGGATGAGGTCGAATATCTCGGTGTCGTGGTGCGGGACGGTGTGCAGCCAGAGCAACCGCTTCAGCCTGCGGCCACCGTCCAAGATCGGGGCCATGAGGTCACGACGGCCACGCTCGCTGAGCAGCCGCTCGAAGTCCTTGGCGCCCTCTTCGGTGCCCCAGAGGAGCTGACCCAAGAACACGATGGCGAACGTGAGGCGCCCATCCATCTCCAGGCGCCCGGCCAGACGCTCGGTCATGAGGTGGCCCCAGGCCGCCGAGGCCCGGTTGGAGAGCCGGATGGCCCTCTGGAGATCCGGCTTTCGGCCCGTCCAGCGGCCGATGTCTTCGTGCAGGACGCGCAACTGCTCGGCCACGTCGGCGATCACCTCGGGGGAGGTCTCGCCTTCGTCGGGGGGTAGTGGCACTCGGACCTCTCGGAAGGGCACGTTGTGGCGTACCGCCAGCATCTCGAGCAGGCACTCCTTACCCAAGCAGAGCGGCGTGGTGCCCAGACACATAGAAGGCGCCGGCAGCATGTCGTTCTCCACCGCGGCCAGCGCGATGCGGTGATAGCTGCAGACGTCCCGGGCCAGCGGCATGCGGGCGGCCGCGGCCTCGAGCGGTTCGCGGAGGTCGGTACCGGTGAGGGTGGCGGAGCCGACTTCCGGGATCATCGGAGTGAGTCTATAGGAGGTCAAAAGCTCGGTGGGGAAAAGGTACGACACCCAAGGGACGATGGCGCCGGGCTTGAAGAGATCGAGGGACGCGCTCAGGGCATGGAGATTCATGTACCGGCGGGCGGTGCGGGACTGGAGCGCCTTGAGGCGGGTCTGGGCCAGGAATGCGGCGCGGACCAACGAGGCGCTGAAGGAGTCACCGGTGATGTCGGCCATGCCGGGCATAAGTGCTCAGCCCTCCTTCCGCGACGGCGTCGGCGTAGCGGGGTATACGGGTCGCTCCGTGTCTCGGGTACTCCGCGGCGGGGAATCCGCGCAATGTGCGCACAATGTGTTGACATTGCAGAGCTGCCGTTGACCACTCATGACGATCTCCCAGGCAAGGTTCAGTAGTCCAGATCGCTCAGCAGGTCTTCGTCGAGCAGCTGGGCCTCCAGGAAGGCCTCCACGCGAGTGTGCAGCGGACCGTTCGCGTCGAAGGGGAAGTCCACCTCGATCTCCAGATAGGGCAGGCCACGTTCCTTGGCCAGATCAGCTGCCAGGAGGGCGTCGTAGGCACCGGGATCGCAGAAGCTCTGCCGGGCGTAGATGATGGATGAGGGCCGGCTCTGGTCCAGGCGACGGGCCAGGTGGTCACGACGATGGGTGGTCGAGCGGCGCGGACACATTCCGATCTCTAGAAGGCGGGCGGCCAAAGCTTCGTGGTCGAGGGGGGCGAGGCGCGTAGCGGCATCTATCTCGGCCTCTCTCGTCGCGCCCGCCGCGCTCATTGCAGCGGCCGCGCCTGCCGCAACCGCCAGCGGTCTCCAGCGATCCGGAGATGTGCACGATTCCAGCCCGGAGACATGAGCGCCCAACCTCTCGATCAGGCGGAGTAGCGAATCGTCGGTAAGAGGGCCGGCGATCACGAACACTCCGCCCTGGCGGGGAGGGCTGGGATAGTCGAGGGAGGGGACGCAGCAGTCAGTCTGGGTTACGTTCGACAGAGCGCCGGTTGGCTCCCTCTGATCCGTGTCGGTGGCCGCCGCGGCGTCGGTGACAGGCGCCGTGCCGGCCGGCCGGCATGCGCCCAACCAGTCTTCCAGCCCGCGGAGATCGGTGGCGAGGGTCTCCGCCACCTCAGGTTCTGAGCCCCGGGGCATGGGCAACACGAACACCTGATCGGGGTAGGTGGCGGCCAGGAGGTCGCCCATACGGCGGGCGGCGTCACAGCCACCGGGCACCACCAGCACGTCTGGTGATGCGGCCGGACGGCTTCCATCGGCCGCCCCCGACGCGTCGTCGTCGGACGTGCCGCCATCGGGCGCAGCCCCGAATAACGCATCCGCTGCTGCGACCAGCTTGGTCACGTACGGACAGGTCATCGGGTGTACGCTTGGCGCGTCACGCCGCGTCGAGGCGGTCGGATCGCGCAAGAACCCGCCCAACCAACGCGGCGTGTAGCCTGCGCGGATGATCAGGTCCAGAGGTATGAGATTACAGGTGTAGTAGCAATACGGCATAAGAAATTATAGGACAGGGTATGGCCCAGGGGCGACGATTGCAAGTCCCGGGCGTCCGTCGAGTTGAACATGGTATGCTCATACCAAATACCGTCACCGACATGCCAATGTCCAGTGGAGGCGAAGGGCTATGAACAAGGTGTTCCCGAGTGCCGAGGCCGCGATCTTCGACGTCCAGGACGGAGTCTCCATCCTCTGTGGAGGATTCGGCTTATGCGGCAACCCGGAGAATCTCATCCGGGCGCTCCATAAGAAAGGTGTCAAAGGTCTCACGATCATCAGCAACAACTGCGGCACCGATGAGTACGGCCTCGGGATCCTGCTGCAGTCGGGCCAGGTCAAGAAGATGGTCGCCAGCTACGTGGGGGAGAATAAGAACTTCGAACGGCAGTTCTTGGGTGGAGAACTCGAAGTGGAGCTCTGCCCCCAGGGCACGTTGGCGGAGCGGATCCGCTGCGGAGGGGCCGGGATCCCCGGCTTCTACACGCCGACTGCTGTGGGGACCATGTTGGCTGAGGGAAAAGAGGTCCGCGAGTTCGACGGCCGCGAATACATGCTGGAAAGAGGCATTCGGGCCGATTTCGCCATCGTCAGCGCCTGGAAGGGAGACCGGCTCGGCAATCTTGTCTACCGCAAGACCGCGCGCAACTTCAACCCTCTCTGCGCGACGGCCGGCAAGATCACCATCGCCGAGGTCGAGCATCTGGTGGAGGTGGGAGAACTTGAACCCGATCTCATCCATACTCCCGGCATCTACGTCGACCGAGTCGTGCAGGGTGAGTTCTACGAGAAGTGGATCGAGAAGCGCACAGTACGGCCGAAGCCACAGGCCTAGACGGATAGTCCGGCCGGGTTCTATTTCTTGAGGAGGCGATGATGGCGCTTACACGAGAGCAACAGGCAAAGAGGGTGGCGGCTGAGTTCGAGGACGGCTACTACATCAACCTCGGTATCGGTATGCCCACCTTGGTCAGCAACTACCTACCGGAAGGCAAGGACATCTTCCTGCACTCCGAGAACGGCATCCTCGGCGCAGGCCCCTATCCGTATGAGGGTGAGGAGGATCCGGATCTTATCAACGCCGGCAAAGAGACCGTGACCGAACTGCCCGGCGCGAGCTACTTCTCGAACGCCGACTCTTTCGCCATGGTTCGCGGCGGTCATCTGGACGCCACTGTACTGGGTGGTATGGAAGTCTCCGAGAAGGGCGATCTGGCCAACTGGATGATCCCCGGCAAGATGATCAAGGGCATGGGCGGCGCGGGAGACATAGTGGTAGGCGCCAAACATGTCATCATCATGATGGACCACTGCACCAAGGACGGAGCGCCGAAGATCCTGAAGGAGTGCTCGCTCCCCATCACGGGAAAGAAGTGCGTCAACCTGATCGTTTCAGACCTCGCGGTCCTCGAGGTCACCCCTGACGGTCTGTTGCTGCGCGAAGTCGCACCGGGCCTCAACGCCGAGGACGTCCAGAAGGTCACGGAGCCGAAGCTGATCGTGAGCCCGGATCTCAAGACCATCAAGGTCTGAAAGGTCTAGAATAGTCCCATCAGTTAGGGATGCCCGGGATGCCCGGCACCCGGTCATGAGTATCAAGGTCGATCGGGGGGCGAGGAGAGGGCTATGCCCAAGAACAAGGTCGTGAGCCTCGAAGAGGCTGTGTCTCACATCGAATCGGGGATGACGGTCGCCGTCGGCGGCTTCCTGTCTCAAGGTGATCCACTCACCCTGATCCATGGGTTGAAAGAAGCGGACGTCAAGGATCTGACCATCATCTCGTGCACCGGGGGCTTCCGAGACCGCGGGGTGGTGGAGCTGGTCAAACTCGGCAAGGTCCGCAAGCTTATCGCCAGCCACATCGGCACCACGCCCGACGTGGTCAAGGCCTACCACGCGGGAGAGATCGAGGTCGAGCTCCGACCGCAGGGCACGCTGGCCGAACAGATGCGGTCGGGCGGCGCGGGGTTGGGCGGCTTCCTCACTCCCACCGGCATGGGTACGGTGGTCGCGGAGGGCAAGGAACACATTGAGGTGAACGGCAAGACCTACCTCCTGGAGAAAGCCTTGCGCGCGGACGTGGCCTTGGTACGGGCTCACGACGGAGACACCTGGGGCAACCTGAGATACCGCGGCACGGCGAGCAACTACAACCCGGTCTGCGCTGCGTGCTCGGACTACACCATCGCTGAGGTGGAGTACCTCTACAGTCCCGGCGAGATCGCTCCGGAGAGTGTGCAGACCCCCGGTCTCTACGTGAACGCCGTGGTGAGGGCGGATCTGTCCTATCTGGGTATTCCGCTCACCCAGTGCTGATCGACCACATCGCCAAGGAGAGACAGAAGTGTCTGAGACGGATATCAAGAATGTCATTGCTGCGCGGGCTGCCGCGGAGCTCAAAGACGGGCAGGTGATCAACCTGGGGATCGGCGTTCCGACGTTGGTCGCCAATCATGTGCCCGCCGGAGTGGACGTAGTCATACACAGCGAGAATGGAGCCGTCGGCGTCGGCCCGGTTCCCGAAGTCCTCTGCAGCGACCCCGACCGCGGCAACGCGGGAGGAGCGCCGAT
>LSQX01158498.1_pt2 | contig 46494 bp, 23 predicted proteins | sample 654561 | NCBI WGS metagenome assembly LSQX01 (sample SAMN04489861, study PRJNA283612) | anaerobic digester metagenome | isolation source: 4 biogas reactors fed with cattle manure at either 37C or 55C with and... | place: Denmark: Kongens Lyngby | collected 2014
ACCCTACAAAAAAGCCGGAAGAAAATAGTGATGACGATCCGGACAGTGACACAGTCACATATAGAGTAGTATTTATGGACAGAGACAGGCGGGTTCAGAGCTATACTGTAAAAGCAGGAGAACCTTTATCAAAGACGCCTCCTGACAGTAAAACTTCAAAAGACGGTTATATATTCACCGGATGGTTTTCCGACATGGAATACACAAAACCGTTTTATGCAGATGATCCTGTGACTTCGGATTTGACTGTTTATGCGAAATATGAGGAGATAGTAAAAGAAGAGCTGAGTATCACTTCTTTCTCATTGTTAGACCAATCTCCAAACCTTAGTTTTGAGATTCAGAAAATAAGTGATAATGCAGGAGACGTTTATGAAAGCACAGTACTGACCGTTATGGATGGAACAGATCCGGTAGAGCTCGATATTACGGACAATGGAAACGCTACCTTTACTGTGAAGGCAAAAGGCGGTTTCCGTGAGGGTTCCAGTTATAGACTCACCCTTGGCGAAGGATACATATTTGACGGTAAGGCTGAATCGGTTCGTACAGCAAACTTCAATATTGAAAAAGATGAAGTGTACAATCTCGTATTGAACGATGACATCATCTATATTCAGGATACGGACGAAATCTCATATAAAATTGGCAGTAATGATCCGGTTGACGTGCTTAGGCCCGAACTGCTGAATAGTGAAACCTCCGAGAAAATAACCGGAACATTTGACTATGATAGTGCCGGTTCACTTAATGCAAATGATATTCTCTGCATTTATGAAAATACTCCTCCCTACGAACGCGACTATGTAAACAACAATTATACCGGTGATGCGGAAGCATATGTCGAAGTTGTTAAAGTAGAAGGGAATGCTGTAACCTTCAGAAGTCTTAATGAATCCGACGCAGAAAAAATAATTTTTATGCCGGATACGATTCCGTTTAAAGTGGCAGAATTACCAAACGGCGAAGCAGGTACGGTTCAGGCAACAGATGTTGATAATGAAGCACGGGTTGCGATGAATCTCAATGAAGACCCGGAAGTGGAAAAAGGCGATTTCCTGGTATTCTATACGGGTGAATTCGCAAACCTTACCAAGGAATCCGAGGTTTACTATGGTGTTGTGACAAAAGTTGAAGGGGACACTATTTACTATAACAGGACGACAAAAGAAGAGATTGAACAAACCATGGACACTTTCCTGCAGCAGACACCGGAAGGTGATCAGCTTCTGGAAGAGGTGGATACACAAGCTCTCATAGAAAAAATTGAGCGACAGGTTCGAGATAGTGGGTTCGCTGAGGAAGCAGCCATATACCTTGCTCATATGTCAACTCAAACAGATGGATTTAAAACCCTTTCGGGGTTAACTGATTTCTCTGTGACAGACGAGAACGGTGCTCCTCTTTCTTCCGAAAAACTACAGCTTATGGGAATCGGCAAAAGCATTGAATTATCCGATGATGTAGAAGTTAAAGTTGAGCTTGACAGAAGTTCAAAATATTTCGACAAGGGTATTCGACTTGCAGTTGGCATCGAAGCAGAATTCACCGTTGATATCGGCGATGAAGGTGAACTGAAGATTGTTCTGTCCGCTGTCTTTGCAGAAGAGATATCAATTGATATTACTGCAAGAGCTCATGCTGATGTTACATGGATTATTATCGTTCCCAAATTTAATGAGTTGACTTTCCGAACTTCGATAGATATCAAAAACTATTCGGCTATTTCTGTAGACGTTAAAATGTATACAGTAGAGAAGGAAGAAGATTCGCTGTGGAAAAAATTAAAGGGAATCAAGAACGGTAAATATAAGGAAACGATTGAGCAAATTGAAGAAATAAAAGACAAAATTACCGAAGCCAAAGAAACTGCCGAAAAGATTCGGGGTTATAAAGAAGACTTGGAGAACCTTTGGGCAGCTATCCCTTCCGATGTCACGAATAAGAACGAATACGAAGGATTGCTTGACACATTGGGAGAACTGAACGCGACTCAGGAGCTGATGGAGCTTTTGGATCTCACCAGCGAGACTGAACTTGACGCAGGAGTTCGCAATCTGATGGAACGCTATTCAGAGATGCTGGAAAATGAAAGCGACTGGATAGAAATTCTGAATAAAGAAATATTCAAAACAAACTTCTACATCAGTGTTTTCGCAATCCGCATCAGTGCAGACTTTGTTATTAAGGCCAATGTAAACATCGTAATGGGCGCCAATATGGAATATGTTATTGGCAAACGCTATTCCTTCTGGTTTGATATCATATCAAAAAACAGCGGCAGCTCCGAAATGGATCTTCTTGACGAAAAATTTGCCTTCCAATTCTACGTCATGGGGCAACTTGGACTGAAGATGGGCGTTGAGGCTGAAATTGCGGTAGGTGTTATATCGACAAAGATAGGCAGTATTGGTCTCACAGCAGAGTTTGGTCCATACGTTGAGACATGGGGTTACTTTATCTATGAGTACACGAGGTTAAGGCCAGCAAACACCACCACCTGGAATTACGATGAGAGGATAATGGGTGCACTCTACCTGGAATTTGGAATGTATCTGGAAATGACCTTTAAGGCTCAGGCATTCAATGATTTGTTCAAATACGAGCCAACGCTTCTGGATAAGAAGTGGCCATTGCTTACAGCAGGCGAAAGAAACAATGTATATGATTTTGCTTATGAAATAGCCGAAAATGAAGTTCTTCTTGTAAGGGATCATGACAATAACAGCGCAAATGGTATAACTATGATTTTGCCTGAAGTTTACCGGCAAATGGAATATATTGATCTTTGCGAGGGCGATATTGAGCAGACAATCTATGATCTGAACAAGTTTAATTACACCCTGTCAAACAGTAATTTTGCATTTAATAAGGATACCGGCGAAATATCGGTAACCATTCCAGAGGGAGTTCAATACATAAAAGGCGATTTAACGCTTACATGGAAATCGGACAAGCTTGCCTTCAGTCATTATGACATTAAGGTTACGATCCCTCTTGTCTGGACAAACCTGTCAACAGAGGAATTAAAGGAACGATTTACAGCCAGCGTTCGTGCTGGAAACGTAAAGGACGGATACTCCACGATATGGAGCCAGCGTGTAATAAAGAATTCGCAGTTTGACTTGCCAGCAGAAGATGAGATCAAAGCCATCTTAGGCGTGGACAGCTATGAAAGCGCATATGGCAACCTGAAATACAGTGCAATCAACGGATATGAGGATCAACAGACAGAAGGCTTAACCATTTTGCGCGATACTGCCTATTATTTTGACATAACACCAAGAACCTATAGCTTAACGGTGAAGGATGTAGAAAAACCCGACGGCACCAAGGGAAACAGACAATTTACCGCAAAATTCGGAGAAGCCTTTGATCTTAGCTCACTTGCAGAGACCGGAACCATTGATGACGAGAAGAAAAACTACACCGCCTTCCTGAAGGTTGTTGCCAAAGACAGTGGTGACAAAGAAATCCTCAGAGATGTTAATGAGCCAATCGGCAGGGCCTTTGCCATGGATATTTTAGACGGAGCAACCTTTACCGCAGCCTATGTGGATCATTCGGCCACCGTTACATTCAAATTCGAAGGTATTGACCTTGAACCTATTGAAGTAAAAATGAGAAAAGGTGATGTTGCGTCAAGCGAGTTCTTCTATGAAGAATTAAACGCAATGAATGCCATCGTTAAGAGCATTTATCCTGTATTCGCCCCTATATCAGGTCCAACTACATATATAGTAGTTTGTGAAGAGCAGGAAGCTCCTTTGGTCAACCGTATCATAACCTATAACACGAACGGCGGCAGTGAAATTTCTCAGGTTTCATACCCTGTAGGATCTGCGATTGGCAAACCTGCGGATCCTGTAAAACCGGGATATTACTTTGAAGGTTGGTATAGTGATTCGGAATTGACACAACCGTTTGATTTTACCATTCTCATGCCGGACGCGGACATTACCCTGCATGCAAAATGGAGAGGAAAGGAATATACCGTGACCTTTGATGCAAATGAAGGAATCCTGCCGGAAGGTGAGGAAACCCAAACTGTCATCTTTGGTCAGAAATACGGCGATTTGCCGACGCCTTCCCGGACAGGTTACTATTTCAAAGGGTGGTTCACAGAACGGACAGAAGGGCAACAAATAACCAGGGATACGGTGGTTGTAATTTCCAACGCTCACATTCTGTATGCACAGTGGGGCGGAAAACCATCGATCAATGAGGAGATGATAGAATTTAACCAGGACCTGAAATATGATTACAACGGTCAGCATCAACCGGCAGTATATGAGGCAGTATATCAGGCGGTATATGGAAGCGGCTTTGATATAATTAGCTTCACTATACAATACAAACGGCAGGTTCTGGACAACGAGTGGCTGGATACCGCTGTTAATGCAGGCGTATATGATGTAAAAATCACAAAAGCAGAAGATGAAAACTATGATTATTTTGAAAAGCTCTATGAAAATGTGATGACAATAAACAAGATTAACCGTACCATAGATGATGCTAAAGCCGGCCTTGCAGGAAGTTCCTACAAAGCAAATCTGCTGGCAGGCAAATTGCATAAGGATTCTTATCCCGGAGACGGAACTGTGATGTATGCGGTTTCTACAAGTGAAACTGTTCCAACATCCGGTTGGCAGGATTCCCGTGTGTTTATGAATCTGAAAGCCGGAGACTACTACATCTTTGCCAGGGTTTCGGAGGGTGAAAACTATTTTGAAACAAGCAATGCTGTCAGAAGTACCAGCACAGTAAAGGTTGAGGGTCTGCCTGAAAGAGAAACGCTTGGTTATAATTATGAGTTATACATAGAAACCAGTGATATTAATAATGCCGGAACAAATTCCAAAATCAGCGGCAGACTACATTTCCTGGACGGTACAGCTTCTGCGCTTACGCATTTCGATAATTCTGGAGATGATTTTGAGAGAGGCAGCTGGGGTTTTTATGGATTTGATGGACCAATTTATCGTGCTCCATGGATGATTCAGGCAGTGGAACTTGTTTATGAAAAATCCGGTATTGCTGCTGGATGGCATTGTGACAATGTTATGCCTTTTGCAGTATTGAGTGCTTTATACAACTTGCAGTTTAAAAAACTTTATGTCGGCGGTGACGAAATTCCCGTCGAACGATGGTTCGAAGACAAATAAGTGGTTTGGAAGGGTAACGCAGCTGCTATGGAGCGTAGGATCACGGATGTAGGAAACTTCGGGGACATCATTGATGACTTAATTTTAAGCAGCGGTGAAACCGAAAAATACACATTTACTTATGATGGCTTAGTCATCGACCAGTATGCAAATATTTTTGATAGGACTACAGGGAATTTCGTAACTAGTCCATACAATGCCTACGACTGGGAAGATGCACCGACACTGAGCATTACCGCTGAAGATGAAGCATACAGTGATTGCCTGGACTACACTGTAAATAGCTTTTCAATTGACAAAGAAGCCCTGTATGCAGCAATGAAGGCAAAAGGTGATACGGAAATAACACTGACAGTAACATTATCATTCCCTGAGCGTTCAGCCAGCACGGGAGAGGATCCGTATTTGGGTAAATGGTATAACACCTGGACCGAAACCATTACAGTAACAATTGATGACTAAAATCAAGACAGCGGCATCTATCTTTCGGATAGATGCCGCTTTAAAATTGTCACACTCCCACTATTTAGTTATGACTGTATCAGGATTGTTATTATTGCGGTAATAGCAGCTGTGGTTGTTCTATATAGGCTAAGAGTCAAAAAAAATTGAAAAAACCAGTAAGATACTGGACAAAGCCATAGACGGCAATTTTGCGTCGGGCTATTTTAGTCAAAAGAGATTTTTGCGGCAGAGGTCGGTTATATAAAGGTATCATCTTTGTTGGGCAGCGGTTCCACTTTCTCAGTTTTCTTGCCGATGGAAAAGAAAATCTTACAAAACCGCTAGAATTCGGAAAGAACGATGAACGATTGTACGGAAGCTAGATATTTGATATACTATTGGCAAGATTTAGCAATAACTGAGAAAGTAAGGGCTGGATACACAATAGAAGGGCAAAGCTATGGTTATTGACAGGGGTGGCAATCATTGATTGAAATAAATACTTTTTCGTTCAATAATATAAGTGGTGTGATTGGAATAAAATACTATATGATCGTGGGTTTGAAAAAATACAAATTATCTATTAAGTGAGGGAAAAAAGTGAAAACATTGTTTGATTTGAGAGAGAAAACAGATAAAGAAATGTATGAAGTTATTCAGAACCTTTTTGATGAGCCATTAAAGATTATTAAACTGGGTGGTCAACCAATAAATGCTTGTATCGGTTGTTGGAATTGCTGGCTCAAAACCCCTGGCAGATGTGTAATGAAGGATAAAATGGTTGAAAGTTACATCTATTATATAAATAGTGATACAGTAATTTTGCTAATTGATACAGCACAAGGGTTTATTAGTCATAAAGCTAAAGCATTTTTTGACAGAACAATTCCGCACTACAATCCATATATAGAAATTGTTGATGGGGAATGCCACCATGTTGCCAGATATATGAAGTATCCAGACTTGGTATTTTGCTTCGATAAGGTAGGCTTAAAAAATCAGGAAGAGCAAATCGTTGAGGATTATTTGTATCGTGTAGCATATCAATTTAAGTCGAAGGCATACCGTATTGATGATAGGTTGCAACTAGTACATCTACAATCCAGGAAAGCGAAAAGGTTAAGTGTGGATACTGTTTCAGTTGAACCCATTGATAAACTAGTGATTTACAATGGCTCTCCTAGAAAGAGTGGTAGCAATTCAGCAATGATACTAAAAAAAGTTACCGAAGTACTTGGTAATCGGGTTGAGGTTCGTGATTTGAAGGAAAGAGATAAATGGGACATGTGGACAGAGGCTTTTGAAAGTGATAAGCATGTTATGTTTTTTATGCCCCTTTATGTTCATGCAATGCCATCCCACGTCATGAAGTTTATTGAAAAACTAAAGCCTTCCCAGGGGAGTATCAGTTATTTTGTTCAATCGGGGTTCCCGGAAAGCAGTCACTCTCACTATCTTGAGGCGTATTTTGAACAATTGGCCCTTAGGTTAACAAGAGCGTATATTGGTACAGCGATTAAGGGTGGTGTAGAAAGTTTACAGTATAGACCAACTATTGCACAAGAGAAAATGATTAAACCAATGGTAGATACCATTGTAAACTTGGTGAATGAAGGTTCATTTAACCCAGTACATATTCAACAATTGGCTAAGCCAATTAGTTTTAGCAAAGGGGCCCTATTTTTATTTAACATATTTTCAAAAATCGGACTAAACAACTTTTTTTGGAATAAGCAACTTAAGGATAATAATGCATACGAAAAACGTTTTGATTGCCCATATTTAGAGGCATGACTATTTTTACATTTCCATTTTTCAAGTATAAACAACTCAATTACAAAAAAACGAAAGCTCCAAAGCAAAGTTCGGCACTGTATGTCAGTTCAGTATAGTCTGGGAACAAATCTGTACGGAACTCTAACCGCCATTTTCTGTGTGGCATAACGCCGTGGTTCTTTCCAAGCTGATCAACCCTGCCAAAAAGAGAGATAGTGCTTTTATCATCATTTTTCCCCTCGGTAAAGTTGTCACCACGGATTACCTATCAATTTTGCCTTCGGACGAAAAAAAAACTTTTTTCATTTCATCCTATCAATTCGGGGGTTTTTGACGGGGACAAACGATAGAAAATTCGTATCATTATATTTGCATGTGTACCGACGGTACAAGCTTTTATTTCGCTGCATCGGGATCGGAAATCAGAGTTTATGACCCTGCATCCAAAACAGAATCAGTCACATATCTGACTGCGGAAAGCAATCCCGCGTTTGCCGGAGCGAAAAGCATACCTGTTTTTGTCGGTGCAGATACAAATAGTTCTTTTCATCTAAGTATCCTCCTCCATGTTTAAAAAAGACAATACAACAGAGTGTAACGGGTATAATTGAATCGTAAACTATATACTCAATTAAAGCTCATCCAGTATTTACGCCGATCTTATAAAAAATCGCAATACAGTTATGTAAACTTTCAACACTGTATGCTATAATATTAAAATAAGATTAGGGCGGACTCTAAGGATGTCAAGGGGAGGGGTGTACCAGCACATTTGAACATGTGCCAGTACACCCTTCCTATTGATATATTATGGCATGATGGGTGCCCACATACCGCCTGCCATACTGACAGAGCCTTCTAATTCTCCGGAGATGCCATAGAGGTTGATTTCTATGCCAAACCCTCCCCAGGTTGGAGCAAACCGTGCCGAACCCCTGGAACTCGAAATTAGACCTGTTGTTTCGTCATAGCTTCCGCTTATGCTAAAAGAAGGATCGGAGCAGGTAATGGTAACATTGTTATCGGTTGCTGCCATGTCAAGGGTTAGCTTAACATCTTTGTTCTGGCCCTTTGTATCGGTGTGGGTGGCGCAGTAGGTTTTGGTAACAGCGATTGGTCCCTGGCTGGTGTCACCGCCGGGATAGATGAATGTATAGCTGTCTGCGCCCATGGTGGAATCAAACAGTTCACTCAGGCTGTAGCCGGAGCTTTCCGGAGCCTTAATCGTAGCGCTGATATCGCGGACACCGCTGCTGCCACTGGTATCGCAAATTAACAGCATAAGTTTCTCATGGCCCTTTAACGGTACATCCAGAGTGCTGCCTTTGGCCTTGGTAACCTTATATTTATCAGAACCGTCAAAGACGATTGAGCGCAGATCGGTGTCCGACGGAACGGTAAATTCCAACGAGGTACCGGCGGGCAGGTAATTTGCTTTCATAATAATACAGTGGGCTCCATAGCCTCCTATTTTGACCGATGTGTTGAAATTTCTGCCGATGGTGTCTGCGTTAATGTTCCAAATCTGAGCGCAGTAATCAAACATCGCCGGGTTTTTATAAATGGTGGCGGCGGGGAGTGGTGCGGCAAGCTGTTTTGTGGTGATATAGCTTTCAAAGAAGTCCCCCACCAACTGCTCAAATTTTTTGCCACTGGCAATACGGATGTTATCATTCCACCCCGAGGCCGTTATACGACCACCCATTTCATAGGCCTCCTTAATAAATTCCGGATTCTGCTGGCAGAGGTAGTCTATAAAAATGAATCTCCCGTAGCCATTAGGCCCAACCTCAGACCATTTATTCGTCCAATAAGGCAGCAAGCCTTCCCAAATACGATCGGAGTATTGTCCGAAAATGAGTGGTATACCAGCATTACCGTACTTGTATTCCATATATGTGGCCGTAGCCTCGTCGAACCATTCGGCGGCAAAAGAAGCTGAGACGTAGTTGTTCTGTATGAAATGAAACAGCTCATGAGCCATGGTTGTGTATACTTTTGTGTTTGTTTCCTTAGAATAACCATTATCAAACAACTTTTGGGAGAGGTGAATCTCGGCACCGTTAATGCTCCAGGTGCCCCGCACATAGGTGCCGTTATTGTCACCAATATTGGCGATGTAGACATTCATTGGCCAATCGTTACGGATGACCTTGGGATACAGTTGCACATAGGTGGCGTACAGTCCCTCAAGATCAGTAATAAGACGCTGGGCTTCTTCCTCGCCAAAAGTGTAGGCGGCCAATGCTCTGTTAGCATAGCATTTGAATTTACCACCCGTCTGGTACCAGAACACAAGCTGAGTGCCGGTAATGCGGAAGTCAAAACTGGTGGGTGTCTTATCCTTCATGGTGCCGGTGGAATCACTGGCAGAAAACACCCGCTCCATATACTCCCCATACTCGGCCGGGTCGATCGTGGCGCTAATGGTATCGCCGTTGACGGTGGCACGAACAGGTGCATCAATGTAGCCGCTGCCACCAGACGCATCCACATAAGGGAATGCCAGCATAAGAAAGGTCTCCAAATTAGAACCTGTGGCGGGTGTATCGGTCATCTGCAAGCTGATGGTCATAGGTTTTACGGGAACGCTGCTCATCTCTATGCTATAGGAGTTAGTAAGTGCACCTTCTTCACCAACCTCGGAGGTAGCGCTCATCGTGCCGCCGTTACCACCGTCGAATGAAATGCTTAACCCGCCGCCGTTTACTGTGCCGGTGGCGCTAGCGTTGTCTATGACCCTGCCAGTTGAAGGGGTTTCGCCGACATTAGCAGAGGTGCCGTTGTCGTTACCTGGTGTTGGTGTACTGCCATCGTTATTAATGCCGCCGGCGTAAGAAGGAGCAGAGCTCAATTTTTGGCACATACGCACGGCAATAACGATGGATTGCTCCCGGGTGGCGTTGCTATCGGGCGAAAACATATTTCCGCCCACGCCGTTGAGGATGGAATTTGCAGCCATAAAATAAACACTGTCACTGGCCCAGGAAGCAATTTTACCGTTGTCGGCGAAGGTTGCCGGGCGCATATAGGGCAGGGTATAGGCTGAGTCAGTGTCCAATGTCCAGCCTTCCAGGACGATGGCCTTATAGCTGCGGGTGAGCATTACGGCTGCCTGCTGACGAGTGAGCAGTGTGTCTGATCCGAATCTGCCGCCGCCTACGCCGTTGGTGATGCCCAGAGCCGCTGCCTTTAGCACCTCCGGGTCAGAGGTGTCGTAGAAGGGGTTCATGCTTGCAAAGGGTGCAGGGTTGCCAGATATATTCTCATACACTCTTACGCTTAGAGCGGCGAACTCCGCCCGGGTAATATTCTGCCGCAGATCAACCCCGTATAATCTGTCGGGGATCAAGCCCATAAGCCCAGCGCTCTGTACCTCTCCTCTTGCCCAATCGGAGCATATGTAATTGTTACCTCCTGCCGTGTCACTTCCGGAGGTGTCGTCCTGATCGCTTCCACTGGTAACGGTGATGGATATATTTCCGCTGAAAGTGTCACCACCGTTATTGCTGCTGCTATCATCATTGCCGGTGTCGATACTGTTGCTGCTTGCTGTGACGGTGATTGTTGTGCTTTCACCGGAGTTGTTGCCATCGATGCTGTTCTCTGCGGTGTCCGGTTCATTTTGAGCATTAGAGACGGGCAATACCGTAGTTTTTCTGGCACTTTCGCCCCAGTCGCTCCAGCTACCGGAGTTTCCGAATCGCCACTTCCCTGAAAAACTCTTTCCGTCAGAAGCCATTTCAAAAATAATATCACCTGCATCATTCGGTGCAGAGTAGGAAGGATATTCCGCCCAGGTTCCGGTGATTGTATTTCCAGATACCATACCACTGATCCTACCGTTATCATGTGTATATGTTCCCGAAATTTGATTCCCCTTCTGGGTGATAACTATATTTCCCCAGTCGCTGTCCCATTCTCCTTCCCAGGAATAGTAGCCTAAGTCATCCGTCGCCTTCCCTGTTACTGGCATAAAAACACCCATAATCAAGCACATTGCTAAAATTATAGAAATCCCTTTTTTCATGAATATGCTCCTTTCAACACGAGAATCAACAGCGTAAAAATCAACATTCCTTAACTGTTGCCATAATATTATACCAACGTTCAAGCTGTTTGAACCACGGTGCTTTTGCCTCATACAATTGCCCCCTCTTTTATGCATGGAAATGAATAGCACTGTCAGGTTAAGTAATTGCTTGATGGAAGAATCACATAAACATATAGATTCCCATAGCTTATCCACTCATCGTTGACACATCTGCTCAAGCAAACTTGGGCAAATAGTGTAACATATCTAGATGGGGGAGTGTACAGGTCAAACCATTCAGGAGATTACCCATTGCAGAAAACACAACATATGCCTCAATCATCCATTTTTATGGATTTCACTACCAGACTCACCCCCTACTACTCACCATAATAAGAAATAAGGATGTGCAGAATCATCACCCAAAAGGATGATTTTACAAAAAAAGCTCTTCATACTTTCGTATGAGAGGTCACGGAATCATAGTCTAACGGATAGTCTTCGCGGTCCGGATCAGTTGATTTATACAGTAAAACCAGTTCGGGGACACCGTATCCTGTCAGGGCACGCCTTAGTCAGGGGCACCCTGTCAGGGCAGCGACCTGCATAGGAAGCCTTAATGGAAAGCAGGTCACCGCGCCATACTATCAGTAACGCTTAGTTCGGTTCGTAATTCCGGTTTAGTAGCCTATTCGGGACGATGCACAATATCAGAATGATTATGGCAAGAATGAATAAAAATCCTATAATGTACAGTGTCGCAGACATTGGGTCGTGAAAGACCTCAAGCAGTTTTTCTATATACCCGAAAAATACTTTTATTGGAGCAGGGGCGTCCAAACCTCTGAAGAACATCTTAATGGTTTCGAATTGAGCATGTAAATTCGAAACGGAGAATGTATGTGTTCCCATTACTTCATTACCAACAGCGAACTCACCACATGCCAAATTTCCAGCTACACCGTACCCTACTGCCAAATTTCCGGCAGATAGTGCCCCTGCTGCGAAATTGCCAAGAGCAACCAACAAGGCGAGAGAGATGTTGCCTAAGGAAAAAAGCCCTCCGGATACATTTCCTATTGATATTAAGCCAGCGGAAAGATTTCCGATTGAAATAAGACCCGTCGATAAATTACCAACTGATATTATGCCCTTTGCTTTTGGGCCAAGAGCAAATACTCCATGCGCCGCAGGCAATCCGGAAAGACCCGGATAGCTATACCGTCTCCCTATGCTGATTCCCCTTGAACTGAAAGTTCGAACATTAGGTGTTAATGCCGCATAATTCATCCGTATAATATGAACAAGGGGAAGCCCAAAGAGAGTAGTGCTGGATTTATATTCGCGAAAAGGTCTTAAAGGTTCTCCGGCATAGTTTTCGTATATTTCTGCTGCTAATTTATCCGGATCCCCCATTCTTTCTATAATCAGTTCAATGCTTTCCCCACGCTCAAGCGCAACATCAATCTCATTTTCCAAATCAATTTTTAACTTTCTTCGCTCTTTAGCAGGAAGACAAGAGCGTTGAACTATTTCCCGAACGTATTGTTTCGCATTCATACCAAACCCTCCATGATTTTTGCAATATCCTGGACAATTGCTTTCCATTGAGAATATGATTCGGCCATTACTTGTTTGCCCTTTTCGGTAACCGAATAGTATTTTTTTGGCTGTCCCCGGGAAGCTGATTGCTCCCATCGTGTTTCCATCAGACCGTCGTCCTCTAGCCTGTATAGTATGGGATAGAGCGTACCCTCCGTAATATTGAATGATTCGCTGCGCCGATTCAGTTCCGATGCCAACTCATAACCATACATCTCTTTTTCTGATATCAGTTTGAGAATGACAATTTCTAGTATGCCTTTTTTAAATTGTCTAATAATATTGCCATTCAAATGATCACCTCTTTTGCAATCCACAATACTATGTATTACAAAATATATGATATCACATATAGAATTTTTTTCAAGTAAAATTACATATTATGTAATACTATTTTTTTGTGGATTAGTGTATTATTTAGTGCAATGAATAAAGAATGAAGCAAGATAAGAAACCGTCCACTGTCCCAATCAACTTTCCCGTTATGCACATCTATATCTCAAGTATACAGTAGCACTTTCATAAATCATTTTAATGATATTTATGTAGCATGTTGAAAATAGCCCCAATTAATGTTAATATGGTCATGCGAAAATTTTGCTTATGGAAACTGAGTTGAAATTTACTTCAGCTTCCATTTTTTCTTACATACTTGCATCATAGTAATGTTTTGAATCAACAAACGATAATATTTGAAAAGGTGGTAATCTGATTAATAAATTACAAATAGCAAGTCCTGCTTTTTAGTTAGGTTGTTGGATTCCAGACCGCCAGATATGACATTGATAAATATGAATTATCGATAATAATTTATACAATGGAAAGGAGAAATTTTATGAGTTTACAAGAATTGAGAATTGACTGTGCCGTCAAGCAAAAGAAGGGACTGCACTTTATATTGGCTTCAGTAATAATTTGGTGTGCAATTTTGACTGTGCATTTATTGAATTTACCTATATTAACAAAGAACTTATTTACTTTTTGCTGCACGGCGCCGCTAGTTCCACTTGCTTTTTTCATCTCAAAAATGATTAAGGTTGATTTTCAAAACAAAGACAATCCTCTGACTAATTTGGGTATTTTGTTTTCTGTAAATCAAATTCTATATCTTTTAATTGCTATGTGGATCTACGCTGCAATCCCGGAAAAAATGCTTATGATTATTGCTATTGTTTTTGGGGCGCATTTAATGCCCTATGGTTGGTTATATAGATCAAAGACGTATATGGTGTTATCTGTAGTCATTCCAATTGTTGCACTAATTGTAGGGTTAAATTTTCAGCCGTTTGTATTGGCGATAATAATGATTGTTATAGAGATTATTTTTAGCTTGTGTTTAATATATGAAAATAAAAAGTTGCAACCACTGTAACCATATATTATGAGCATAATAGGCGCATAACAAATTCCAATTTGTTGTCAAAAAATATGTAGTTGTGTGACACATATTTTTTTTTTGGAGGGTTATAATGGAAGAAAAAATGAAGTTATACGGGTTTAATAACCTCACCAAATCACTTAGTTTTAATATCTATGATATTTGCTATGCCAAAACAGCCCGGGAACAGCAGGACTATATCAAATATATCAATGAGCAATACAACTCGGAGCGTCTGACCGTTATTTTAACAAAGCTCACCGAGATGATTGGAGCGACTGTGCTAAACATCTCAAAGCAGGACTACGAGCCCCAGGGTGCCAGCGTCACTTTCTTGATTGCAGAAGAAAGCATGGTAAAAAACCGAAGCGGAGAAACTATTGTAGCACATTTGGATAAAAGCCATGTAACGGTGCATACATACCCGGAATATCACCCCGAAACCTCTATTGCCACCTTTCGCGTGGACATTGACGTCGCCACCTGCGGTGAAATCACACCTCTGTCAACGCTGGATTTTTTAATCGGTAGCTTTGATTCGGATATTATTACCATAGATTATCGCGTGCGGGGGTTTACCCGCAATATGAAGGGTGAAAAACTGTTTATCGACCAGCCCGTTGCCTCTATTCAAAACTATATAAACAGTGACATTTTGAAAAAGTACGATGCTGTAGATGTCAACGTTTATCATTCCAATATTTTTCACACAAAGCTCCTCATCAAAGACCCCGTACTTCAAAACTATCTCTTTAACTCTGATGTTTATGAAATTCCGCCGAAAATCCGTTTGGATATTACAAACGCGCTGCGCCATGAGATGATAGAGATCTTTAGTGGCTGCAATATTTACGGGGGGGTGGAGCCTTGAAAGATCAAACGCGAGCCCCCATTATGGAGGCTCTGGAGCGCATAAGACACGATAGGCTGGTGCCCTTTGATGTCCCCGGGCATAAGCGCGGCAAGGGAAATTTGGAGCTTGTCCGTTTTTTGGGCGAGCAGTGCCTTTCGGTAGACGTCAACTCGATGAAGATGCTTGATAACCTTTGCCACCCAGTTGGTGTTATCAAAGAGGCGGAGGAGCTTGCGGCCGAGGCGTTTGGCGCGGCACACGCCTTTTTCATGGTAGGTGGAACCACCAGTGCAGTACAGGCCATGATACTTGCGAGCGTCAAAAGCGGCGACGAGATTATTCTCCCGCGCAATGTTCACCAAAGTGTGATTAACGCATTGGTACTTTGCGGTGCTGCCCCAGTATATATCAACCCTCAAACCGACCCGCGCCTTGGAATTGCGCTTGGAATGTCCATGAAGGACGTCAAACGTACTGTCAATGAGCATCCTAATGCCAAAGCGATTTTCGTGAACAACCCCACCTATTATGGGATTTGCTCTGACCTTAAGCAAATTACCCAAATCGCCCATGAGAAAGGGATGCTTGTGTTGGTGGACGAGGCCCACGGCACACACTTTTACTTTGGAAAGGGCATGCCAATTTCGGCCATGGCGGCAGGCGCGGATATGGCGGCGGTCAGCATGCATAAATCGGGCGGATCGCTGACCCAAAGTTCGCTTCTGCTCTGCGGGGAAAAGGTGAACGTCCATTATACCCGCCAAATCATCAATCTAACCCAGACTACCAGCGGCTCTTATCTGCTTCTTTCCAGCTTGGATATTACCAGAAGGAATCTTGCTTTAAACGGCGAAGAAATTTTTGAAAAGATTAAGCGTTTCGCCAACTATGCGAGGGAGGAAATTAACGCCATAGGCGACTACTACGCGTACTCTGCAGAGCTTATCAACGGGGACAGCATCTTTGGTTTTGATACAACAAAGCTTTCAGTCAATACCCTTCGCCTGGGTCTTGCGGGCATTGAGGTATACGATCTGCTTCGGGATGAGTATGGGATTCAAATCGAATTTGGCGATTTGGGCAACATTTTGGCCTATATATCAGTAGGAGACAAAAACAAAAACATCGAGCGTCTTATCAGTGCTTTATACGAGATACGCAGGCTTTACAAGAAAGATGACAAGGATATGCTGGAAAGCAATTATGTAAGCCCTGTTGTGGTGACGTCTCCCAGCACGGCCTTTTATGCTGAAAAAATCAGTCTGCCCCTCAGGGAATGTACAGGAAAGGTCTGTGCCGAGTTTGTCATGTGCTATCCACCAGGAATTCCTGTTCTTGCTCCTGGCGAGCGCATTACCGATGAGATTATTTCCTACATCCAATATGCGAATGAAAAAGGCTGTGTGATAACGGGGCCTGAAAGCATGGATGCAAGCAAGCTGAATGTTTTGAAAGGAGAACAGTATGGATGATCTATGGTACAGCGAATATCACACTCCAGCGGTGCGGTTTTCCATCAAGGTAAGCAGCCAGCTCCACCACGAAAAAAGTGAGTATCAGACCATATCTGTGTTTGATTCGGTGGAATTCGGGCGTTTTTTATCGCTGGACGGCGTCATAATGCTCACTCAGAAAGATGAATTTATATATCACGAGATGATCACCCACCCTGCTTTTGCTGTCAATCCGCAGATTCGCAACGTGCTTGTCATTGGCGCGGGCGACGGAGGCGTGCTTCGGGAGCTGGCAAGATACAGTTATCCGCAGCAGATTGAAGTGGTTGAAATTGACAGACGGGTGGTGGAGATCAGCAAGCAATATTTGCCTCAGACCGCCTGCGGCTTTGATGACCCAAGGGTTAGGCTTTATTTTGAAGATGGGCTGAAATTTGTCCGTCGCAGGGAAAATGCCTACGACTTGATTATTGTGGACTCCACAGATCCCTTCGGCCCTGGCGAGGTGTTGTTCACAAGAGAGTTTTACGGGAGTTGCATTAGAGCCCTTACTGAAAAGGGAATCCTAATCAACCAGCACGAAAGCCCGTTTTACAAGAATGATGCCAAGGAGATGCAACATGCCCACCGATGTATTGCGCAGGTGTTCCCGGTAAGCAGGGTCTATCAGGCGCATATTCCGACCTACCCATCAGGGCACTGGCTTTTTGGGTTTGCCTCCAAAGGTCTTGAACCTATTAAAGACCTACAGTCGGACTGCTGGAACAACATGAAGGTTGCAACCCGCTATTACAATACCGACCTGCACCAGGGTGCCTTTTATTTGCCAAACTATGTAAAGGAGCTTCTTTCCAATGGATAAAAACACACAAACCTTTTTAGCATGTACCGCCGAATATGAAGTGTCTGATGTTGTGCTCTTCGGAGCCCCTTTTGACGGTACCACCTCCTTTAGGCCAGGCGCGCGATTCGGCCCGTCGGCAATTCGCTGCGAATCAATCGGTATTGAAACTTATTCGCCTTACTGCGACAGAGATTTGACAGATTGCCGCATCTTTGACGGCGGTGATTTGCAGCTGCCCTTTGGCAACACCCAAAAGGTGCTGGAACTGATAAAGAGGTATACCGCCAAGCTTTTGGGGGACCAAAAGCGCTTTGTGATGCTGGGAGGAGAGCACCTGGTGACATTGGGAGCCCTTCGGGCAGCAACCGAGCATTATCGCGATTTGCACATTATACACTTTGACGCCCACGCCGATTTACGCACAGACTATCTCGGTGAGGAGCTTTCCCATTCCACGGTTATCTATCAGGCGTGGAAGCTGCTCGGTGATGGCAAAATACACCAGTTTGGTATCCGCAGCGGCGAGAAATACGAGTTTGAGTTTGCAGAAGAACATACCATTATGCATAAGTTTGATTTAGGGACATTTTCAAAAACGGTGGGACAACTGAAAGGCAAGCCGGTATATTTCACATTGGATCTGGATGTGCTTGACTCGTCTGTTTTTTGCGGAACAGGCACACCAGAGGCTGGCGGAGTGACATTTAAAGAACTTATGGATGCGCTCTTGGAGCTCCATAAACTAGATATAATAGGCTGCGATATAAACGAACTTTCGCCCCACTATGACCAAAGTGCAGGCTCTACTGCGGTCGCCTGTAAAATTACACGGGAGATTTTACTGCAAATAACAAAGTAAAGGAGATTGAACTATGGGAAAATGTTTAATTGTAGGCTGCGGCGGCGTCGCCAGCGTGGCAATCCACAAGTGCTGTCAAAGCAGTGAGGTCTTTGAAGAAATTATACTAGCGAGCCGGACAAAATCAAAATGCGATGCCCTCAAGTCAAAGCTCGAGGGAACAACCAAAACCCAAATATACACTGAACAGGTTGACGCAGATAACGTTGATGAAATGGTTGCGCTCATTGAGAAATATAATCCTGATGTGGTGCTGAATCTGGCGCTGCCCTATCAGGATTTGACTATAATGGAGGCCTGCCTGGCAACCAAAACCCACTATGTTGATACAGCCAACTACGAGCCACCCGATACCGCAAAGTTTGAATACAAGTGGCAATGGGCCTACCGGGAAAAGTTTAGCGAGGCGGGTATCTGTGCGCTGCTGGGAAGCGGCTTTGATCCGGGAGTAACGGGCGTGTTCTCTGCCTACGCGCAAAAGCACCACTTTGACGAGATTCACTACATTGATATCCTCGACTGCAACGGCGGAGACCACGGGTATCCGTTTGCAACCAACTTTAACCCGGAAATCAATATCCGTGAGGTAACAGCCAACGGAAGTTACTGGGAAAACGGGCGTTGGGTGGAAACCAAGCCTATGGAAATCAAGCGAGAGTATGATTTTGCCGGGGTGGGCAAAAGGGATATGTACTTGCTTCACCATGAAGAGCTTGAAAGTCTTGCCAATAACATCAAGGGCATCAAGAGAATTCGATTTTTTATGACCTTTGGCCAAAGCTATCTTACCCACCTGAAGTGTTTGGAAAATGTGGGCATGACCTCCATTGAGCCCATTGAATTTAACGGTCAACAGATCGTTCCGCTGCAATTTCTAAAAGCCGTGTTGCCCGATCCTGCCAGCCTCGGCCCGCGCACCGTCGGTAAAACAAATATCGGATGTATTTTTCAGGGGGTGAAGGACGGCAAGAAAAAGACTTACTACATTTATAATGTATGCGACCATCAAAAGTGCTACAAAGAGGTGGGCAGTCAGGCCATTTCCTACACTACAGGCGTGCCTGCAATGATTGGGGCGATGCTTGTGATGAACGGCACTTGGAGCAAGCCTGGCGTATGGAATGTTGAAGAATTTGACCCCGACCCCTTTATGGAGGCTCTTAATAAATGGGGTCTGCCTTGGAACGAGGACTTTAATCCCGTGTTGGTGGACTGATGGAAAGAAGTTTATATTCGGTGGAAACACCCTGCTATGTAGTGGATGAGCGGCGCATTATGGAGAATCTCGACATTTTGGAGCAGGTTGCCTTGCAAGCTGGCTGCAAGATTTTGCTCGCACAAAAAGCCTTTTCTATGTTTTCGGTATACCCGCTCATCGGCCGATATTTGGCAGGTACAACTGCCAGCGGACTCTTTGAGGCAAGACTCGGCCGTGAGGAAATGGGAGGTGAAACCCATATCTATTCTGCGGCGTATGTAGAAAAGGAGTTTGATGAGATATTAAAACTTTGCGACCATATTTCTTTTAACTCATTTTCTCAATGGGAGAAATATCGAAATAGGGCGATAGCTGCGGAAAAAAGCTGCGGTATTCGTATAAATCCCCAGCATTCAACGCAGACGCACGGAATCTATGACCCATGTGCCGACGGCTCGCGCCTTGGCGTAACCCGTGAGAATTTTCGCCCCGATTTGCTCGAAGGCATTGAGGGGCTGCACTTTCACACGCTTTGTGAACAAAACAGTGACGCGCTGATCGAAACACTCGCGGTGGTTGAGGAAAAGTTTGGCGAGTTTATTTCGCAGATGAAGTGGGTGAATTTTGGCGGAGGACATCTTATCACCAGCAGAGGTTACGACCGCTGCGCGCTGGTTGACTGCATCCTTCGATTTAAAGAAAAATACGGGGTAGAGGTTTATCTGGAGCCGGGCGAGGCAATTGCCTATCGCGCGGGATTTTTGGTGGCCTCGGTGCTGGACATTGTGAATAATGGTATAGATATAGCCTTGCTGGATGCCTCGGCGGCCTGCCACATGCCAGACGTCATTGAAATGCCCTATCGTCCGCCCCTGTGGCAAAGCGGAGCGCCAAAAGAAAAACCATATACCTACCGGTTGGCGGGCGCTACCTGCCTTGCTGGCGATGTGATAGGGGATTACTCCTTCGATCGGCCTTTGCAGGAAGGGGATAAGTTAATCTTTGAGGATATGGCGATCTATACCATGGTGAAAAATAATACCTTTAATGGTATGCGTCTACCCTCCATAGCGCTGCGAAAGCAGGATGGCAGCATATCTGTGATACGAAGCTTTGGGTATGAAGACTTTAAGGAAAGGCTTTCATAGCATGACAAGGGTGACAAGGGGACGGAGATGTTGTCATAGTCAGCAAAAAGGCGATTCCGTTCGGAGCAGTAAATTTCCAATCCGTCACGCAAAAAATCTGCACAGCCCATCGAGAAATCGTCATAATACTTTTTGAATCTGGAATCTGCCACACACATCTATGCCAGGCCGGGTAATAATTTTCGTGAGTACAAAAGTGTAAAAAAGTTACGGAAATTTAGATTAGCTTTAGATTAGCTTTATATTCTCTAAAACACGCCATGGTAAAATTAAATATATCAGGTTATAGCTTTTTTCGCTCTTTTATTACTGAAACTGAGGATTTTTTTCAGTTTACTATTGAAGATATAACAATCCTGTAGAGAATTAACTTTAGCCTAACTTCTTAGATTCATGAAGTATCAGGGGGGGTAAGTCATGATGAAGCGATTATTAAGTACAATTCTTTTGATCTGCATGGTTATTACTATGATTCCTGTCAATGCGTTGGCAGAAGTACAGGATATGGTAATACATCCCACAGTCGCAGAAGCTACATCTCAAAAAGCAAGTCCATTTAAAGATATATCTGAATCGGATTGGTTCTATGATTCCATTCTTTATGTATTTGAGAATGGAATTTTTAACGGAACGGGAGATGATTCTTTCTCACCGTACGAAACCATGTCACGTTCCATGTTTGTAACCGTGCTGGGACGAATTGCCGGAATCAATCAGAAAGACTATACAACAAGCACTGCATTTATTGACGTAGATGAGAATGCATATTATGCCCCCTACATTACATGGGCTCTTGAAAAAGGGGTAACAACGGGTGTTGGAAACAATCGCTTCGATCCGGATGGAATCGTTACCCGTGAGCAAATGGCTGTATTCGCAGTTCGTTTTTTTGACGCCTATGACATAGATTATCGTGCTGATTCCAATAACTTTGAATCTCCTGCAGATATTTCTGATATTGCTCCGTGGGCGCTTGATTCGGTAATGAAATTATGGAAAGCAGGATTTCTTAAGGGTGATAACAATGGATTCTTTAATCCTAAAGATAATGCTGAAAGAGCATCGGCTGCTACGTTTTGTACAAGAATCCATCAAGGTGTGACAAAATGGCATGAAGACAATGCTCTTTCCTCTCAGACACCCACGCCATCACTCACACCAACAGCATCACCTACTCCACTGCCATCACTATCTCCATCTCCGACACCAACTCAGACTCCAGTGCCTACATCAACCCCGCCATCTGATTCAGATAGGAATTATACATACTATACTGTTTCATTTAACTCCAACGGTGGGGCAACAGTAGACCCAATAAGAGTTAGAAGTGGTCATACCATATCAAGCCTTCCTGTCCCTATAAAAGAAAATGCAATCTTCCTCGGATGGTATCAGGATGAGGGTTTATACGAGAATGAGTTCACAAAAGGCAGTGTTGTAACTTCAAATATAACTCTATATGCTAAATATTTAATTGTTGAGGAAATAGCCGAAGAAAAGCTGGATAACTCTTTCGCGCTAATTGATCAGAACCCGGATCTAACGATTATCATAGAAGCATCAAATCAAAACATGACAGTAACTGATGTGGAAAACGGTATCAGTATTGAAGATAATACCGGCTCAGATTCATCGGTATTAACAATTGCCGGCGGCAATGGGGTATTCACTCTTAAAGGTACCGATGGATTTATTGAGGGAGCATCCTATAAACTCTTATTAGATGATGAAAGGCTTACATTTGCCGATCAGGAGGATTATGTTCGCATATGTTCCTTTACTATAAAAAAGGATGAAGTATATAATATTGAGTTTAATTCTGATATTGTGTACATTCCCGATAGTCATATAGAAGATATTGTTCAAAACAATAACGATATAACATATTTGTCTGTACCTCTGATAACAATGTCTGAGGAAGGAAATGAAACGAACCATTCTGATATCGGCAGTTTTAGATATACCGGTTCTGAACCATTACCCTTTGATATTGGGGATACTCTTTGCATATATAGTGGAGTTAATCCTGGTCAGGTTCAAAACAAAGATAGTAAAATTCTTGTAAACGATAAAATCTCTTATGTAACTGTAACAGAAATTGACGGAAGGACAGTTTCCTATATCGGTGCCAGTGCGGAAGATATCCTTGTTATACCTAAATCACTTCCAATCTATATTGGGAATGGACATTCCCTTACAAACTTTGACATTAACGAGGAAACCGAAACCGGCTCCTTTACGGCCTCATTATATAGTCTCAATTTTAAAGAGTTTGATGATATCGGGCTTAGTGCTGAAACTACAATTAACAAAGGTGATTTCCTGTTACTTAGTACTGTACAATTTGAGAAAATATTTAATGAAAACATGACTGATGAAGACATGCCCACCGAGGATATTCTCTATGCTAAGGTAACGGAGGCAGCAAAAAGCGGAACTACTGTAAGTGTTCAATTTGAATTAATCACCTTGGAAGAAATGTATGATTCCTTTAACTATCATTCGGAAATGGAGTTAATCGGTGACCAACTAATTGATGACGATAAAATTGAAGAATATGAATTACAAATAGAAGAGCAGGTTATGTCAAGCGGATTTGTTGATAAGGCAGCCACGTATTTAACTACTTTGGCGCTTGCATCAGATGACTTTCAACAGATTGCAGATGCGTACGGAGGGATGGATTCTCTTAGAATTACTATGGATGATGGCTCCCATATGAGCCCAAGTAATTTTCGCTTAATGGCAAGCAGTAGTAAAGTAAAAATTAAAAGCCCCAAGGTGAAGGCATCAATAAACAAAAGCCCTAAAAATTTTAACGAGGGAGTAAGATGTGTTGTTTCACTTTCTGTAACAATTGAAATTAAAACTGATGACGATAGTGTTATTAATATTGAACTAACCGGAGATTTTATTGAAGAAGTAAAGGTTTCTATGAAAGATGATGCCTGGATTAAATGGAAGTGGAAAGTTATCCCGACCGATGTCTTTTTTAAGGCCGATATAGACATCCATAGCTACACTGCCGTCAGCTTTAAAGCTTTAGTATACACAAAGGGCGACGTCAACTCAATCGATATCGTTGCTAAGATCAAGGATTTACTTGGTAAAGATAAAAAAGGCGAAGATGAAATTACTGCCGGTGTCCAGGATCTCTATCAATTATATACCGATATGATGGAAAACGAGAGTGATTTTATTGAGATATTCAGCAAGGAGATTATTGAAAAAACTTATACCTTACTAAAAGGGGCTATACAAATAAAATTTGTGGTAAGCTTTGTTGTATCCGGCGATATCAATGTTGCGATAGGCTGTAATTATGAATCAAAGGAAGCTACAAGATATAGCTTTTGGGCTTATCTTTTAGATGAAGAATCAGGTGCCAGCTCTGTTGATCTTATGAAGAAGGAGTACTCTTTCCAATTTTATGTCATGGGAAGACTTGGGTTGCGGGCGGGAATCAAGCCTGAATTAACAGTAAGTCTCGTTATTAAAGATGTTGCCAGCCTTGGATTAGAAGCCGAAGCAGGAATTTACATGAATGCATACGGGTTTTTCTTCTATGAAAAGCTACATAAAAATAACAATAATACATCCAAATCCGGAGCACTCTATTATGAGCTGGGTTCATATTTCGATATGGCTTTAGTTTTTCAGGCAGTCAAGGGAAAGTTTAAGTCCAGCAAAGATTTGATAGGGAAGGAATGGCTTATACATACAGCAGGAACAAGATATTATGTTTATGATTTTGCTTACGAGGATGCCGGGGATATTGTATTTAGCAGCAAGAATAAGACATGCGCCATCCCTAATGATGCTTTTAGCATGATTTATTTAGATCTCAGAGAGGGAGAAAACTCTACAAAGGCATATAAAATCGGAGATTATGAGGTTAAGCTCTCAGATAAAAAGTTTACTCTCAAAAATGGCAAAATAACAGCAAATGTTCCAGAAGATACAAAATATCTTGAAGCGGAAATGACCATAATATGGAAGCAAGGAGCCCTTGCATTTTCGTCCGTTCCTATTTCGCGCACATATAAGTTAATTTGGTCTGACCTGAAAGACGGTTATACAATCTCTTTTGATAGCAATGGTGGAAGCACTGTCAATAGCATTACAAAGAAGTACAATGAAAAAGTAACAGCTCCGAAAAACCCCACCAGAGCCGGATACACTTTTGCAGGGTGGTATTCCGATACAGCATTGAAACAAGCTTATACGTTCTCAACAATGGGATGGAACGACATAAAGCTTTATGCGAAATGGACTCCGAACACAAACACAAAATATAGGGTGGAGCATTATCAGCAAGACATCACCAACAGTAACAAATACACGCTGAAAGAGACCCAGAACCTAACCGGTACCACTGATACTGATGTTTCACCGGCAGTAAAGACTTATACAGGCTTCACTTCTCCTGACAAGAAGACTGTGACTATTGCCCCGGACGGTAGCGCCGTTGTCGAATATAAATATAACCGTGACAGTTACGAAGTAACATTCAAGTCGGAAAAGGATGGGAACAGCATAGTTCAAACCTATAAATTCGGGTCAACCATTAAACCGCCGGCACTGTCAAAGACGGGGCACACTTTTGCCGGATGGGACAAAACAGTTGCAACAACCATGCCTGGGAATAATTTAGAATATACAGCAAAATGGAATAAAAATACCTATACGGTCTCCTTTGATTCCAATGGAGGCACTAACCCGGCAAGCATTCCCGTAACATATGGAAGTAAATATGGTACACTGCCTACCCCTGAAAGACAGGGCTATACTTTCCTTGGTTGGTATACAAGCGAGGTGGATAATGTTGGCTTCGGAACTCAAATAAAAGCAGACACTACCGTTAACATTACATCATCACAGATTTTGTATGCCAAGTGGGCAGGAAAGCCTGATACACCGTATACAGTTAACCATTATCAAAGGAGTCTTGAAGAGGAAAAATATGTAATAATTTTTGGTAAGAAAGTTTCTCTTGGCACTGCCAGTTCCTATGTTTTGGTTGACACCGACAAACTGAAAGGTACTGCAGGAATCGAAGTAACACCGGAAGTTAAGAATTATGCCGGCTTTACCTCACCAAATAAACAGATTGTAACGATTGATGGTAGTGGAAGTACTGTTGTTAATTACTATTATCCCCGTAATAGCTATACCTTGACGATTAAGCATGAAAATGGCCTTACGGATCTGACTAAAACTGTTAAGTATGATGACGAAGTAACCCTGCCTACCGGCTTGGTTAAGGACGGATACAATTTTAAAGAATGGGCTCCTGAACCTACAGGAAAAATGCCTGCAGGCGACACAACCTATACAGCGGTTTGGGTAGCCGAAGGAAACACCCCATATACCGTGAAACATTATTTGGAAGATCTGAATAACAACTATACTCTGGTTTTAACAGAGAATTTCACTGGTGCAACAGATTCAAGCATTACACCAGGTGTAAAGAATTATGAAGGTTTCACTGCACCGCAAACACAGACAAAAAGCATAGCTGCCGACGGGAGTACTGTCATTGAATATTATTACACACGAAACAGCTACAAACTGGTCTTCATGCCTGAAAATGGTGGTCAAAACACAGTGACGGATGTTGTATACGGCAAGGCTATTTCTGCCCCTGTCGTGGAGAGGATTGGTTATAATTTCAGTGGTTGGAAGCCGGAATTGCCACCCACAATGCCCGCAGCAGATACAACCTATAAAGCAGAATGGAATCTGATCACCTATAGTATTACCTATCATCTGGATGGTGGTGAAAACCCGGAAAGTAACCCGGCAAGTTACACAATTGAATCTGAAACCATTACACTGGCAGATGCTACCAGGACCGGTTATATATTCGATGGATGGGTCGACTCTGAGACCGGTGGCAACAAAGTAAATAAGATCACAAAAGGCTCCATCGGCAACATCACGTTTTATGCAAGTTGGGTAGCCGACTTGAAAGACTGGGACGTAAATGGCCATACTGCTAAATGGACTTTAGAAAACGGCGCCAAGTCTGTCAGAATAACTGATAATAAATACATAAGCTTTTTTGTAAGCCCTGATAATTGTATTAATAAAGAGATAACCGGAGCCATGAAGGTTGAACAAGAAAGTGATGATGACTTATTTGGCTTTGTATTGGGTTATCAGCAGCCAACAGATGAGAATAATGACGATATTGAGTATTACGATTTTATTGTATTTGATTGGAAACAAAAAGAGCAAAGAGATAGGAATGACTGGTATGATGAGAATATCGACAAAAAAGCAGCTGCAGGCTATACACTTTTGAGAATAACTGCTGAACTTAAAACACAACCATCATACCATGGAGGTTTAGGAGAATTTTCAAAATATCTGTGGTTCCATCTGCCTGAAACCAATAAATGCGAGATACTTGGTACAAAACATGGTTCTGGTAAGGGATGGGAAGATTATACTGAGTACGAATTTAAGGTTCGTTACACAAAGAACAATATAACAATATGGATTAATGGTAATGAAATCTTTAATGCAAATGGCGATTTCAAAGACGGCAAATTTGGTTTTTACAACAATTCCCAGGAAAACACTGTATACGGAAATGTCAGGTTTATAGATATTGCCCCCTAAAAAACAGAACTAATTGCACTTAACAAGACATGCAAAATATGCTGGACATTGATAGAGCTGAATAAGGGGTAAAGGTATGTATGTTATAAACGCTTATCGAGTGGTTAAACCTCGATAAGCGCTTTACTTGCTAGTAAAAAATATTCACTCCCGGGAAAAAGCTTAGGGCAGGTTCCGTTTTATTGTGAATATAAAGCTTGTACCTTCATTTATGCTGCTTTTTGCGCATATGGTACCACCATGGTATTCTACAATTTCCTTTGCTATTGCAAGACCGAGGCCGCGGCCTTCCTTTACAGAATTTCTTGACTTTGACCCGGTATAAAAACGGTCAAAAATGTGCGGTAGATCATCCGGAGATATACCGCTACCGGTATCTGAAACACAAAACTGTGCGTATTCATCCGTCAAGCTTCCTGAAACGGTAATTTTCCCTCTGCTGGTATGCTTAATAGCATTATAAATAAGATTAGAGAAAACTCTTTCTATCCGATTGATATCTAAGCTTATATACTCGTCTTGATTTAATATTTCGATCAAGAAGTTCAAACCGGCGCTTTCAATATCATGCCTGTATTTGTTATCCAGTTTTTCTTTTATTTTTTTCATGTTTACTGGCTCCGGTTCCAGCCTAATATCCCGGGATTCCAGCTGGGAAAGCTCAAATACATCATTGGTCAGATTTGATAGATTTACTATTTTGCTATGTATTAGTTTCAGATACTTTCTTTTCTGCTCATCTTCTGTAATCATATCATCAAGAATTGCCTCTGTATATCCCTGAATCAGGGTCATTGGGGTTTTCAGGTCATGAGAAATATTTGCAAATAAATTTCTTCTGGCTTTTTCAAGCTGAGACAGGCTCTTGTATGCTTTTTCGAGTTCTTTGTTTGAACTCTCAAGCTCATTCGTTCGTTCCTTAACCTTATCTTCAAGTGTTAATAAGAGCTCGCTTTTCTGATTATTTGCTATCATTAACTCATCTGTCATAACCTCTACCTGTGAAAAGGCTTTTGAAAGATTTATGGCAAGTACTACAGACTGTGAGATAACAAGAACAATAAGCCCAAATGATGAAAGGTTACCTGTTACAATAATATGACGAAGAAATGGGATATTATAGTCATTGAAGGGTACACTTAAAAACAATAAGTCATTAATGGATGTCAGAACAAAAAAAACACCGCTTAACGAAAAGAGAAGAGCACCCTGACGTTTTCTGATACAAGCAAGTATAAAAGTATATATTATAAATATCACAGATAATACGGTTATAACCTGATAAAGAGGGTTAAATACAGTAAAAATTCTTGCAGGTGTAACAAGTACAAGTAAACTAAACAAGCAACCTGCCAATTGTGAAAATCTAAGTGCTTTTATAGGAAACTCATTAGGAAAAATTGATTTAACAAAAGTAGTGAAAACAGGAACTCCAATGTAATATGTCATAGTCTGAATTTTATGCTGTATCTCCCAGTTGAAATCAGGGAAAAGCTGTATAATATAAATTTCTCCCACGAATAGGGTGCGTATGGCAATGAGTATGCAGAAAATACCGAAATATAGTGGGGAAACATTCTTCTTTCTGAAAATAAAAAGGAAAACATGGTAGATGCCCATTACGAATAGAGCTCCGAATAAGAAAAGCTCTAAAGCAAGCCTGTTTTCACGGGATGTAATGATTTGCATCTCGGTTCCAAGCTTTATGCTTTCCAATATGCCGCCGCTTCTGTGCGAAAAGTTCGAAACCTGAACGATAAGCTCAATGCGGTCATTTTGAGGCATATAGGTTACGACTTTTGGATAATATTGGGGTATCGCATCACTTTTTGAAGTGGCAACTTTGCCGCCCGTGGTCAAAGGTTTGCCGTCCGCCCATATTGAATATGCTGTGAAAATCCTTGGCAGTTTTAATGCCAGAGTTTGCTCAGCTTCATTTACAAGTATAACAAGTTTATAGGTTGCGAATCCTTTCCCTGAAGATATTTCAGCAGTTTCATATTTGTTCCATGAGCCGGGAACAATAATGCTTCCAGTCTTTACGGGTGATCCGGATTCAAATTCAGAAAAATTTAAAAGCTTATTCCAATAAAAGTCCCATTCGCCATCGAGCTTTATGGTACCGTCCTTTTCAAAATCCCAATTTCTTAAGTCCAATATCCCGCTTAAGGCTTTTGGAGGCATTGTGTTTTCTGCGAAGCTTGTTTCACAACCCGAAAACAACGCGATAAGACCGATAACGATAGCTGTTACCTTAAAGATGTTCCTCAAACTCAAAGCTTTATCCTCACTTCTTCGTTCCTAACCGTACTGATATAGCAAGAACGCTACAAATTTGCAGCATCGAATTTATACCCAACGCCCTTTATATTGACAATTATTTTTGGGTTTGCAGGATCCTTTTCGATCTTTTTTCGCAGATTGCTTATATGTACCATTACAGTTCTTGTATCACCGATGTTATCAGCACCCCAGACATAATCGTATAATTGTCCGAGGTTGAATACTTTGTTTGGGTTCTGGGCCATAAGCGATAATATATCAAATTCTTTTTGCGAAAGTGCTACAGGGTTGTTGTCAATGTAAGTACTATGTGATGATAGATCTATTTTAATACCCGGAAAACTTATGACAGTATTTTCAGTATCTGTTTGCGGTTTCGATAAACGCAATCTGCGCAGATGAGCTTTTACACGGGCAACCAATACACTGGGGCTAAATGGTTTGGTGATATAATCATCGCCGCCAACGGTGAGGCCGAGTATCTTATCCATATCGCTGCCTTTTGCGCTTAAAAAAATTATATGGCATTTGGTAATTTTGCGTAGGTCCTGACATAATTCTAGACCATCTATATCAGGAAGGAGTATATCCAATATGATTAGATCAGGATTATGTAATCTGGTTAGATTCAAAGCATCACTGCCGGTGTTTGCTGTAATGGGTACAAATTCATTTTTCTTCAGGTACATAGAAATGAGTTCACATATCTCAACTTCATCGTCAATAATAAGTATCTTTTCGTGAGCCATTAAAATATCCTGCTTTCATTTATTTATTCATAATCTATAAAAATTCCAGTCTGTCAAGCGAAATATGCGTAACTCCGGAAAATGGTTTAATATGCAGAGCTTCCCCTGTTTTTTGCGCGTCAATGAAGAATTTATCCAATATAGGGGAAGGCTTCTCTTCTTTACACGGTTTTATGAGATAGTAATACGCTCCAACAGCATAGCTTTCTACTCCAATCTCTGGATAGAAAGCTAAAAAAATAATTTTATTTCATTATCAAACGAACGAATTTCATAGGCTGCCCGTATTCCATTCAATCCAGGCTTAGATATATCCAGCAGATAGGTATATCTGCGTATGCTTTCTAAAAGGTCTATAACGTTTGAAAGGTTTCATACTTAAGGGAATTTTTTTCTTATTCTGATACTTGTTTATCAGATTTGTAATTTGGGAAAGGTCTCTGATATCATCGTCACAAATCGTAATTCTAAGCATCATTTTACCTCCGTAACCTAAGAAGAAACAACACTATTTTAACACATAAAAATACAGCCTTCAACAAATGGCTCTATTCATTTCAGATGTTTCACTGAAATATGATTTGGCAGAGTGGTTCCTCTCAAACCCTCATAAATCTAAGCCGTGTAATGTGATATGTATGATTTACTTGTAATGATAGCGGATCAAAAGATTGTAGAGAATAATGTAAAAATTGACTCAATAGTCTTATAAAGATATAATTGAGATAGATTAACTTATGAATCAGACCATCAATGAGGTGTTTCGGCAATTGTAAAATGGTTCTGGGAACATAGAATAATATGCAGCGGGAAGTCAAGAAAGGTAATGCAAACCGCTATAAGGAAGTGGGGCGCAAAGACTGCCGCAGTTGTAATTAATTCTTTGCTTCCATGTATGTACTATGTACAATTACAGATAAATGGGATCTACAAATTTTTTGGTTAAATGTGGTGATGAAAATGTATCTATATCATTATTTTGATAATACAATAGGACCATTTGTCAGTTTATCAGATATAACTATGGATGAAGCAAAAGCTGTTCTTAATACAATCAAAGAAACTAAACCTAATGCTCAAAGTGCTAAACGCCACCCTGAATATATGGAGGATAGAAAGCATTATGAAGAAATACTCATGTTAGAGTTTGCGAAAAAAGGTGGTTTAATAAGGAGAAAATCTCCGCATTATATGGTAGTCGAGCATAGTCCGTGGCTAAGTACGTGGTTTGAAAACAGTTCTTTTGTAAAGATACATATTGAGGAATTTGATAAAAAAACTATTTCTTTTACCTATGGCGATTCCCACCCTGTATTTAGCCCGCGCGCAAATAAAATGGATGGAAAAGAATATCGTAAAAAACTGTATACTTACGATGAAATTTTAAGCATTATAGAGAAATATGGATTACCGCAAGATTGGAATGATGATGGCAAATATGGTCCTGAACGATACATTGAAGCCCATATATGGTGTGATGAAACGATAGATAAATATCGTTAAGGCATGCATTATGTTCTGAACTTCTGACAAGCGCTTATTGTAAAAAACAACTCATTGTAACGGATATAATGTTCGCTATGGCTAGCTTTTTTTCTTGAAAGCTTCAGAAACTGAACTGTAGTTGACATTCAAAATATTTTTCTGCAACAAGAAAATTGATAAAATATGTAACATTTTTATTGTAAAGCCAAAGAGCCCTAAAACCTTTGTATTTCAATGGTTGCGGGCTCATATAAAATCATTTCGCTGCAAAAGGCAGGTTAATCACCTATTTTAGTTTTGTTACGATTATTAGTTTAGATGATTTTAATGGATTGGGTAAGAAGTTTATCTCTTCCCTTTATTATATTACATCTTTATACATACGTTATCTTCCTTGCCTTCAGAAATTGTACACTAACCCTCTCAGTCAGGACATAGAACCGTCCCCTGTGACCGCCTTGTCAGAAGTTTAGAACATACCGCTCGCAGAAAGCGCTGTGGCGGTTTTTCAGTAAAGAAGAGTATTTCATGTCGAAAAAAGCATGTTTCATGCGAGAGATGTTTTTTGGAGAAGCTTATCTGTTAACTTAATGGTATGAAGCAGGGTTCTATACGCGGGAACGTTGAAGGGATGACAGGTATCCGGCAAAGAGAATGCCTGGATCTGCAAAACCTTGGTAAAGCAGAAGCTCCGGAAATACTATTTTGCGAGGGGAGTATATTATGAATAATAAAATAATTCTACAACTTTTAGTAGCAATTCTGTTGATAAGTCTGCTACCCGCTTCAGCATTTGCTGAAAATACATCGGAGAAGGAGCTTGTGTATCTTGGCGGCGGAGGACTGTTTGTCTGTCCATAATGAGGAGAAATATATGATGCCAACCTTAATTGTAATCTTTGTGATTATTATAATCGTTGCTCTGTGGGCGATCTCTGCTCAGCGCAGACTGGTGAGTATGGATGAAAATGTAAACAACGCATTGATCCAGATTGGAGTGCAGCTTTCCAACCGTTTTGATGCATTAACCGCTCTGTTGAATTTAACTCAGGAGTACGCCAGGCACGAATGTGAAGTGCTGATTGATACAATTCATTCTAAAAGAAGCGTGATTACAGCTAAATCCACATCAGATGATATTTTGGGTCAGGAAGAGATTATTACTGAAGCATTGGCCATGATTGCCATGGTCACCGAACAATATCCTGAAATAAAAGCAAGCCCAATGTATATCAAAACCATGAATGCGGTGCAGATCTATGAAAACATGGTGCGTAACTGCTGTTTGATATACAACAACAATGTGACCAAACTGAACCGGGAAACCAGAGTTTTCCCTGCTTCCATGATTGCTGGAATATTGGGCTTACAGAAAAGGGATTATTTAAATAGTGTGTCAAAGTGTCAAGGGGACGGTGTCAAGGGGACGGGTGTCAAGGGGACGGAGTTCTTGACACAGTCTCGTGCTGTGTCCGAACCCCGGAGAATGAACCTTTGAAGTGAATCGTGAGAGAAAAACATGCGCTTTCCAACCGTGATACCGCTGGTACCATGGGAGACGTCGCAAAAAGCTATGAACTGCAACAACTGTTCATAAAGGCAATGTGACAAGAAAACAAATCTATTGACAAAAACCGCCTACAGGCAGTATAATTTTTTATGTGATTTACTATTTTTTGGGTTATGGAAAAGGCATTTGCGTGGGTTAGACTTCAGTATATCTTCTTTCGTTGAATGCCTTTTTTTACTCTCTGTTATTCCTTATGAAGTGATTCATAGGGGGTTTAGCTGAATATTTGGTTTCTGTTAACATTGTAAGAACAATACGAAGCAGCTACAGGCCTGGAGCATGCGGCAGCTTTCATGAGAAGGACTGCGTTGAAGCGCAGATAAAAAAGCCAATTTTCGATGTGTTTGAATGCTAGCTTGCAAGTGCATGTATGGCATGCTTGCTCCCGGGGAGGTTGTTATGAAAAGGCTTGTAAAATTTCTCAGTTCTTTCATCCTTGTCTGCATTTTTTTCTCGAATCTGTACATACCCAAACCTACCACTTGGATCAGACCTGATGCGTCCTCCGAAGAAGCCTTAACCGGGCTTTCGGATACCGGTCCTGCCTTCAGCATGGGGAACATTTCCGTCGCTGAAGCCGTATACTCTGATGAGCAGTGCGTTGAGATGGACTTAGCGTGGCTGACCGCTGAAAGGTTTAAGGGTGATAACGATGACATAAGTGAAGATATATTCGGAAGTGATATCTATATCAGCAACATCATAACAGACCTTAGCCTGCCAGAAACCGGTCCGTATGGGAGCGCAATTCAATGGGAATCCGATGATGAGGCTGTTGTTTCCGATGATGGAGAAGTAACCCGGCCATCCTATCTGGGTAAAAAGTATAACTGGGAGGGTACTGCTATCCTGACGGCACAGCTTACGAAAGGCAGCGCAAGTTCCGAAAAAGCTTTTATCATCACAGTGACAGCATTAGATCCGACAGCGGACGAGCTGGATGTGGAAGCCGATTATAATGATCTGGTAGATACCGATGTCACCAAAGGAGATTATGCTTTCAACGTCTACAGGGACTTGGAATTTCCAGCCATCGGAGATAATGGCAGCACCATCACATGGCATTCCTCCGATGAATCGGTCGTAAAGCCTGACGGTACTGTTATCCGGCCCCCGTTTGGTTCTCCGGACAGGGAGGTTGTTGTTACCGCAACCTTTACCAAAGGCCTGGCAACCTTGAAAAAGGAATTTTATTTTACAATCATCGCGATGGAGCCAAATGATGAGGAGCTTGTAGGGATCGTGAAAGCCAGGCTGACACCGGAATATGTGCTCGATGGAAACCAGGCGGACGACGTGAAACTGGATCTGAATCTGCCCGCTGAAGAGCTTGTGAGAGTTGAAAGGCCGGATGATCGTACACATCGGATCGCGATAGTGTGGAGCAGTACACGCACTGATGTGGTGGCGCCGTCCGGAAAGGTGAACCGTCCCGAACCAGGTCAGGAAAGCGTACTGGTAACCCTTACGGCAAACCTGTCCTATGGTCATGCTGAGGCGATGAAAACCTTTAGCTTTATCGTTACTCCAAAGGAAGTCTTTCCTTTGGGACTGAAATATGATGACTTCACATCAGGAGCCGACAGGCTTCAGTTGAACGGTGCCTCCTCCATCATTGATGCGAAGGATCGGTACGACAACAACATCAAAGCGCTGCAGCTTACCGGGAATGCTTCTGAGACGCAAAGCAGCGCATTTACAAAAAACAGGCTGAACCTCGGCGAGGATCTGTCCTTCAGCACAGCCTTCACCATTGCCATCGATCCTAAAGAATATTCGAACGGGAAAAGCCGGTTCACCTTTACGCTGCAGCGAACCAACAAAGAGGCTTCAAAGCTTGCGGACATCATGCCAAACCTGACCATCGCTATTGACAGCGAATATGTATCAGGAGGGGGTCAAGGCGGCGGTCAGGCACCGAGCTTCTCTGTCGGCAGAGCAATCAAGGTTATATATAACGAAGATGAAGACGCAACGTATGAGAATGGCAGAGAAGAGGGCTTGATTACCGACCCCCGCGCTGTCTATAACGTCTGGGTGGAATATGACGGTACTGCAAAAAGGCTTGAGGTACGCACAAGCGAAAGTGCAGACAGACCAAAGCAAGCGGACATCAGCCTGAACGATTTTGATCTGGAAGAAATCCTGAGGAACGGAGACGACAGTCTCAGCATGGAGGAGCTTCGCCAGGTCTACGTCGGCTTTACAGGCTCTTCCGATATCAGCAACGCCAGTAATTCCGATGACCAGGATAAATCAAGAATTTGGGGCTGGTATTACAAGGACGATCCGGTTCCGGTTGATTTTGCCCCATACATCTTTTTAGATGCATCGGATATCACGCTGACGGCCGACCCGACGGGAGGTCAGCCTTCAAGCACGGTTACTGCAGTTGTTCAGGGCGGCGACGATCTGGTGCCAGGCCTGGAGGTTGATTTTTCCACCAGCTTCGGCTCATTGAGTACCACCACCGGTGTCACCGATTCCTTCGGGAAGGTTTCGACAATCCTGTCAGCTACACAAAGCGGTGAAGCAACCGTAAAGGCTCTGGCAAAGGGGGGAGCGTATGCTTCTCTGAAGATCGCTCTGTCGGTTGCCGACATCGATACTGTCGCTTATGATAAAGCCTGGTTGACCGAAGCGCGTTTTCTGGATAAAAACAGCTCGGCAGTCGCCGTAACCAAAGACCTCTTTATGCCTGCTAAAGGGCAGAACGGATGTGACATCATCTGGTCCTCCTCCGACACAAATTTTGTGAAAACCGACGGCACCGTACATACCCCTCACCCGGCCCAGGGGAACCAGCAGGTTACCCTTACGGCTGTCATCAAAAAAGGCACTGCCCAGGATTCAATCACTTTTACCGTATGGGTAAAGGTATTGGATGAAGACCGGGTGCAAGAGGACAAAGACGCTTTGACCGAAGAATGGATATTAAATGGGGGAGCCGATTATAACACATCCCTTTCAGATGTAACCAGGGATCTCAGGCTCTCCACCACAAGGCTCTACGACTCGGAAATCACATGGACATCCTCTGACACCGCCTTTGTTGCAGGGGACGGTACCGTGACGCGGCCTGCCTATACACAGGGTGACAAAGAAGTGGTGCTGACCGCAGTCCTCCGCTATGGCAATGTCCAGGAGGAAAAGACCTTCACCGTTACCGTGAAAAAACTGCCGGTCACCGATGAGGAGCGGGTAGCTCTGGATATGGCCTGGCTTGATTTAAGCCAAATAATAAACGGAAACACCAGCGCGGACTTTATTGTCGGTCCTCTCAGCCTGCCGGATTCGGGCCCCATGAATACTGTCATCCAATGGGCATCCTCTGATGAAGCAGTTGTGGCCATTGATGGAACGGTTACCCGTCCGTCCTATACAAAGGGAACCAAAACCGTCAGGCTTACTGCGACGATTCAGTACAATTCGACACTCGATACAAAGGTGTTGGTTTTGACGGTTCCGAGACTGCCCCAAACCGAAGCCGAGGCCGTCGCAGCCGATGCGGCGGTATTACTTGATTCCATTCTTGGCATCAACGATTCGCCATATTCAGTAACAACCGATCTGGTACTGCCAACCGCAGGGGCGGAAGGGTCTACCATTACATGGTCCTCCAACAAGCCTGATGTCATTTCCAATACAGGGCGTGTCACCCGGTCTGCCAACGAAGTGGGGCACCAGCAGGTTCTTCTGACGGCAACCCTTCAAAAAGGCGGGGCATCCCAGACCGTCGTGCTGGATTTTGTTGTTCTGGCGCTGCCCGATACAAAACCGCCCGTTATTAATGCCACAAGCCCCGGAAACGGTGAATCGGATGTTTCATGGGACACCCGTGAGATCACCTTTACCTTCAATGAAAATATAACCCAACCGAACTTGTTACCCTCATACCGGTATCCGATAAATGGCTTTGGGATTACCTTCGATGGTCCCTCCATCCCGCAGATGAGCGGATGGATCAGCGAAAACAAATTGATTATAAGCCTTTCAGAGGATATGGCTCCGGGTGAATATACTGTGAAGATTAAGAAAGGTGTCATAACCGACCTGTCGAAGAACAAAATGCAGGATGACTTTACCCTTACCTTCACCGTGGAAAGCAAGCCTGCAAACCACATTTCCATTGTTTCATCCAGCCCGGAGGACCTTGAGCGGGGATTCCCGGTGGATTCCGCCATCGTGATCCGTTTTGCCAATTCCACTGTTTTTAACAGGGATCAATTGCTCGAGGGCGGCAGCTTTGACGCAATTTCCCTCCAGGTTCGTGATGGAAACAAGGTTGCTGTCTCCGCCGCGTTAAGCGGAGATACGCTGACGATTCGTCCTGAATCCGGAACGCTGCTTCCGGGCACCGCATACGTATTAACCATACCCGAGGGTGTCGTCAGAGACAGATTCCAAAACCGCAGCCCTGCGAAAACCATCCTGTTTTTGACAGAAGGCGGCAGCAGCAGGCCAGAGGTCACGGGAATCTATCCTGCCGACGGGCAGAAGGATATTGATATCAGCCAGTATCTGCAGGTGACTTTCTCTGAACCTGTGAAGGCAGGCAAGGGCAAGATAAGGCTGACAGACGAAACAGGCCGGAATATAGAAGCCATTCTGCAAATCAGCGGAAACATCCTGTCGGTAGAACCTCTTGTGCCATTGAGCCCGAATACAGGGTATATCCTGACAGTTCCCTATAATGCTGTTCAAAACAATGGCGGTCTTACCATGCTCCAGGATCAGGTGATCTCCTTTACCACCGGGGCAAATGCACTAAGCTTCACAGGCGTATCTCCAAGAAATAAGGGAACGAACCGCACAGTACCCATTAACAGCATCATCGAACTGCAATTTTCACAGAACATTCTTCCCAACGACGAGGTGGCCGTGGAAATTATCGATTCCAGCGGAAACTTCGTCGCTTACGTCACAGAATACAGCTCCGGTGCAGTGAGCCTTGAACCCAATGAAATATTAAGGGCTTCAGAAACCTATACGGTTACGGTGAAGGCAGGGGCTTTCAGCGATGAGAACGGAAATGTCAGCGATCAGCTGCGGTTTTCCTTCACCACTGCCCGCCCGGTGGATATTACTTCCTATGGGGTAAAAACCTTTACAGTAGATCCATCGGCGACATGGATTACCGGGGCGGAAGTAACCTTCTCCGCTGCAGAACTGGAACGTGCCTTCAAATACTATGGCCGCAGCCTGCAATCCTATGACTGGAGCTTTGGAGATGCCAGGATCGGTACAGGGATATCCTGTGGTCATGCCTACATCGGTGAAGGACAATATACTGCAACACTGACCATCACCGATGTTTATGGGTTCGAATATTCCTTTGCAAAGGAAATAATGATTGAGGATTTTGAATCAGCAAATGTCAGGATAGATGTATCTCCCAATTACACCATCGAATTCTGGCATGAAGATACATACGGCCAATGGAACCCTGGTTACCAGTGGTATAAGGTCTACCTGATTTACAACAATACTTATATGACTGATGAGACTGTCAGGGCTTATCTGTATAAGAACGGCAGACAGGTAAAGTACATCGGATCAGCCGTTACAGGGAAGGGCAACTCCAGCTATTACGATCCAGAGCTTGGCAGGACTTTCAGCGACAGAGGTCTGGCAATGATTCAGTTCAACTATAAGGATCCCGATCTGTATGGCACCTATGAACTCGTCTTTGAATATGGCTCCGGCGAAGCTGTAAAGACCACCCGGGTTCCCGTCATCATTGCCGATGATCGTAGCAAGCAGGCCCTATACCTGCGGCTGCTGCACAAGGACACCGGAGAGTATGTGGAGTCTCCCTATGGCGGCTATTACTTCCTGGTGGACGGCGAGCAGGTTTTCGGAGAGCTTCAGGAAGTGTATCCGGGTGAATACTATTATGTCCTTAAGGACATCCCCATCGGGGTGCATGAGGTGAAACTGTTCCAGCACAATGCATTCACCTTGTACTCTTCTGAAAAAAAGTCGATTTACCATGTCAGCACGGACCATCCTGATATCCTTTTAGTCGAAGACAAGGTGCCTGTCGTCAAAGGTATCAGGTCCAGTTTGTCCGATTCAAATTCCCGTTATCCGGCAGTTTTCTTCAGAGGCGTTGAAACACCCCCCATACGGTTCGAGATCGACGGGGATTGGGATTTCCTGCACGAGGGCTATTATGAGTATATGCTCACGAAAACCGGGGTTGTGAAGAAAACCTGGAATCCCTGGTTTGATCTCGTTCCCGGTACCCTCCTGCCCGAGGAAAAGCTGATGGTCAGGATGGTGACCCATGGCGGCAGAACATCAGAATGGGTGGATGCCAAAATCGAGACAACTCCGCCACCTGTACTGAGTACCGATCTGGAGTTTGAATTTGTGAATGACAATTATCTGGTCAAAACACCCATGAACTTCGCCAACATCGTGGGCGGTAAAATCGGCAGTCTCAGTGACATGCCTTTGTTGAGCCACGCTGAAAGCTTTGGTTTGACGGGTTCCAACAATATGTTCGTGGGGAAAATAAAAAAGACCGGCGGAGGAAGATGGTACATCGATTTTCAAATCGATGCGGAAGGGTCCTACACGAAAACCAAGAAAAAGCCCAAGATGGTGGTGGTCGGCTACCAGATCGATGTGGGGTTCAAGGGTAATCTAAAAGTCTTCTATAACGGCGGAGAAAGCTGGGAAGTGGATCGATGCACCCTGCTGCTCTGGGGTGATCTGAGAAAAACATATGAAAAGGGCTTTGAGGTTCCGAAAATCAACGTCGGCGTCAAAGGATCACTGTACATCGGCGCCTATGCCTCCATCTATATGGATATCGACAAACGGCCGGGGGCCAAAAGGGAATATAGCGGTATTCTGCATTTTGAACCCTATGTCATGGGCCGCATCTTTGCGGGGCTGAAATGGGTTAGTGTGGAAGGAACCGTCGACGGCAGAATTCCGGCAGAGGTTCACATTCCAACCGGATATGTATCTGTTGATCCCAGCCTTACCGCCAAGATCACCGGTACCTTTGCCACCTATTCCAAAACCCTGTTTAAAGAGACTTTGAGCACCCATTGGGACAACGGCAGAGAAAAGGTTCAATCCGTATACGGCTTTGCCGATGATACTGCCTGGGCTACCCTGGATACCGGCAATTCCGGACTTACTCAATTGCCAAGGAATTACCTCAATTCACCGTCAAAATGGTACGAAGGGCAAAATGCTCTGCTGAACAGTGCGGGTCTTCCAATCCTGGCCGATGCGTCGGCGAGGACGATGATGCTTGCAGCCCAGGCAAATCCTTTCATAGAAGTTCGCAAGGAAAATGTTTACCCCTACGCCGATGTTTTGCTTGCGAGGAATGAAAATAACTCGTGGCTGATATGGACCGATGATGATGTCGCCCGTAACCCCGTGAACCGCACCAGCTTACAGTATTCGGTTTACCAGGGCGGACAGTGGATAGAGCCCGAGAAGATGGATGATGACGGAACCGCCGACTTTACACCTGCGGTAGCAGCTGCAGGCGACGGTGTGCTGATGGCCTGGCAGGACATCAATCAGGAGATGGCTGCTAACGCGGAGCTGGGTGATGTCATTGTCAATGCCGAAATCAGTGTGACCGAAAAAGTGCAAAAGCCGGGTGAAACTGCTGATGTGATAACCCTTACCAACGACGACCTGTTTGATCATTCACCGGCCATTGCGGCGAGCGGCGACAAAGCCCTGCTGGTGTGGACAAAATCCGAAGGGTTAAGCTTCACAATGGGCGATGATATGGATCAATACAAGGCCACGGCCAACAGCGACAGCCTCTGGTATTCGGTTTGGGACGGCGAAGACTGGAGCACAGCGCAGGCACTGGACAGCGATATGCCCTATGTGGTCAGCACCCACTTATCCTTTAGTGGAGACGAAGGGTTACTGGTGTATACGCTGGATGAGGACAGTAACCTAGAAACAATGGAAGACACGGAAGTTTATGCAAGAACCTTCCGAAATGGTGCATGGGGCAGTGCAGTAAGGCTGACAGACAACGACGTTGCGGATGACAGTCCGAAAGCGGTTTATGTCGATGGTCACTGGGTCATCACCTGGCTCCAGGACAGCAGCCTGGCATGGAAGCTCGGCCTGGATGGCGTGATCAATACGCAGGAGCTTCCGGGTACCGTTCAGAAATATGAGATTGCGGTTCTGGCTGATGCACAGCCCCAGATTGCATTGGTTTATCAGCAAATGGGCGAAAAGGGCACCCAAAACCTTTCGGCGCTGTTCCTTGATATTCGCCATAGCACCCTCAGCAATCAGATACCGCTGACCACCGGAGAAGGCTTCGTGCGATCCTTCAGTCCGGTGTTTACCAGCGACGGAAAGCTGCAGGTGGCCTTCACAAAGGCAGAGATGATGGTAGAGGTAATTGAGGATATGGAATTCAACAGCCCCGGCCAAAAGGTGGAACTGTGCCTGCTGACCTATACTCCTGTGAATGATCTGGGCTTCTCAGATGAAGATGGTCTTAGCCTTGACCCTGAAATTCCCATACGCGGAACAACAACAAATGTGACGGTGGTTGTGAACAATCAGGGTGATTTTGCCCAAAAAGCAACGGTGATCCTGTATGACGGGCCTGTTGAAGACGGCAAAGAGCTTGCAAGAACAACCACAGAACAGGCGATTCCGGCACGTTCTTCAGCGCAGGTTTCTCTGGAATGGAGCGTAGATGAGACAGAGCAGACAGCTTACGACATTTATGCCCGTGTGGTGGCCGTCAGCGGAGCAGAAGATGCTGATGAAAGCAACAACACCATCAGCCGGGTTTTCTCAGCGCTGGATCTGGAACTGACAGAAGCAAGCTACAGAAATGTAGTGGATGATATATACCTGGTCACCGCCAGGGTATCCAATAAGGGGGCTACAGTTCTAAATGACATTGATATCCTGCTGAAGCAGGGAGAAAATGCGCTGGATCAGGCCAAGCTGAAAGAATTAACCCCCGGACAGGAAGGTGCGGTGACCTTCAATATCAAGTCCAAAGGTCTCGCTGCCAGTGAAGATGGAATTCATGTAAGTCTTAAGACACAGGCGAAAGACGCGGCAGAAGCGAACACAGACAATAATGTCGCAGAAATCATTCTGAACCCTGAGGTGATCTTTGTAAAAAGCTCAGCGCCGGCGGACGATGAAAAGCGAATTAGTATCACAAGCCCGATTCAGATAGGGTTTAATATGAATGTAGAACCAGGACCGCAGTTTGACAGGATCACCCTGACCGATGATGCTTTGAATACTGTCCCGGTAACCGTCGCCATTGAGGGAAATAAGCTGATAATCACCCCGAAATCAGCGTTGGATTACCAAACCCGATATACCCTGAGCGTACCTGAAAATGCGGTGACGACCTCTTATGGGCACGAGATGTCGGATGCTTACAGCTTAAGCTTTGTGACGACCACCAGTGCACCGGAAGTGGTATTCGCCTGGCCGGGAGATGGGCTGGATGAAATTTCGCCCGATACCGAAATCAAAATTCAATACAACCGGGCAATTATGCAAGGAACTTTCTTCAGCGGGATTGCCCTGTACAGGGGACAGGAAAAGGTGACAGCCGAGGTAAGTGTGCAGGATGAATGGATAACGGTTAAACCCTTGTCCGATCTTATTGAGAATACTGAATATTCTCTGACAATCCCCGCCGGAGCGGTTAAAAACGCTGAGGACGAAATACAGCAGCAGGAGTATATGTTCTCCTTTGTCACCGCTGAACAGGAAGATTCGTCAAACCCGGACGATGACGATAATGACGATGAAAGCCAGGGCGGCAGCACAGGCGGAAGCCCAGCAGATACTCAACAGCCTGCTAAACCGCTTGATATTACACGCGATGCCGACGGAACCGTAAGAGCAATAATCAACCTGAATGAAACAGATATTCATAATTTAAGTAACGAAGAAGGAACAGTGCTTCTGGATCTGTCGGAGGAGAAGGAGTCCCACATTGCGGTGGAATTAACCGTAAACACCTTGAAGCAGCTTGTGGCAAAACAAAAAAATCTGCTTGTAAGAACCAGCAAAGGAGATATCCTTTTACCGGCCGCATTCCTGCAGCAAATGCTTGAAAGCGGAGAAACACCTGTTACGATATTGGCTGAAGAAAATGCTGAACTATCGGATGCCGAAAACCGTGTATCGGCCGGGGTTTATAACTTCTCTATCCAAAGAAATGGTGCGGAAGTAACGGAGTTTGATCCAAAGCTGACGGTCACTTTACCTCTGGATATGTCCGCCGTAGGCAATCCGAAACGGGTGATCGTCTGCGTATACGATGAAGCCACTGGTGTATGGATTCCTGTTGGCGGTGTGTCAGACGGTGAGAATGGAACGATCACCTTTACAACAAGTCATTTCTCAACCTATGCTGCCTTTGAACATGTGAAACAGTTTGATGATCTGACAGCTGAATGGGCGAAGGAAAAGGTGGAGATTCTGGCATCCCGCATGCTGGTCAACGGAAAGGCCGAAGACCGTTTTGCTCCGGAGGATACGATCACCCGGGCAGAAGCGGTGGCACTGATGGTCAGAAGCCTGTACACAGATTACACTTCCGGGAAGTCAGCCTTCACCGATGTTCCCGATGATGCATGGTTCAGACAAGAGGTTCTAACCGCCTATGATTTAGGCTTGACAAATGGTGTTGGAGGCGGTCTGTTTGCACCCCATGAGCCTGTAACCCGCGAGCAGCTGGCAACAATGGCTGTAAGGCTTTACCTTTATAAAAACGAAAAGCTTCCGGAAGGGCTGCAGCCGATGTCCTTCACAGATGAAAAGGAAATTTCCGATTTTGCTGCGGAAGCCGTCAGGTTTGTTTCAGGAACTGGTATCATGGTAGGCTACGATGGCCGGTTTGATCCGAAACGAACCGCATCCCGACAAGAAATGGCAGTGATGCTGTACAGGTTGCTGGAATATATGGGCGAGCTGTAAGATATGACAGGGGGACGGAGTTGTTGACANNTGTCAACAACTCCGTCCCCCTGTCACGTCCCCCTGTCACTAATCATGTTTTTCAAAATACAGTTCCGGCAAGATTATTTTTACTTCTCTTTTGGTGTTTTCTTTTTTCCAAAAAACAATATATCGTATCTTTGCTAATGTGAGTATGTAATTTTTCTCCTTGAAGAATTGAATTCTCTCCATACCTCTTTTAGAAAATTTTAGAACGGCCTGTCCTTTCGAACATAAGCAATAATCATTGGATATAGTAAGCTTATCACCGGGGATCAGTTCAGAAATTAAACGCTGGCGGTAACCGGATATAAAAAAGTCAAGAAATACATCCTTATATGACATTTGCAAAGCCAACTTACCAGGCGGTGCATAAGAGATCCTGTCATAATTTCTTTCAAGGTTTTCAGCTTTTATATAATCCAGGTAACTGCCATTATAGTGAATGGTCAGATTCTTTTTCGCCCTTGTCATGGCAACATATAAAAGCCTCCGCTCTTCATCGCTGTTTGGGTAAAAGCCGTCCAGCATCAGAAAAACATTGTCAAATTCACGCCCCTTTGCTTTATGCATGGTAGATACAAAGATGGTCTCCGTCTTTTCTTCATAAAAATCCTCCAGCCTGGATTCCCGGATAAAACAGTACAGATCAGTTTTATACTTAATATTGGGACGAGTAGACTCAAAATCGTTAATTAAATTTCTGCATATTTCAAAATTCAAGCTTTCTCCAAACCGATCCTTTAACATTCTCTTTGACTCCTCCCACACATCGTCACTGATTGAAGGAGCTTCCCCATCCATATTTAATAAATGAGTAAAGTATCGAATCTCCAAAAGGTTATATAAGCTGAAGCCTTCGTTGGACTGAATCAACTTAGCCTGCATACCATTATTGACCAGTAATCCGGTTATTTGCAGCGCTTCGTCATTCTCTCTTGTCATTATGCAGGTACTTCCCGAAAGAGCTTGTGTCAGAATGTCATTGACTACCGGCGTAACCAGATACCTCGATGAATATTTAACCAGCCTTATTCTGCCGTTATCCTTTTGAACCGGTTGGATGGATGTGCGTTTTAAGCGTTTGCCTATCCTTGTCAAAAACTGGTTTGTAAACTCCACAAGATTACTTTTGCTTCTGTAGGTATCAACCAGCTCATAAACAGCTGCTTCTTTGTCATATATTAGCCGTTTCATGTATTCGGAGCTTGAGCCTCTAAATTCATAAATATTCTGATCATCATCCCCCACTGCAATAACGCGCATATCTTCATTAACTTCCATTAGGCATTTTATAAACTCATACTCATTTTCATCCATATCCTGAGCTTCGTCAATTACCATAACCGTTTTGGTAATTCGTGCAGTTTCCACATCTCCGCTTTTTATTTTCGCTATCGTCTGTTTAATGATTTCATCGGACTTTTCAATACTCCCAACCCTGCCAAGCAGATCAAAGCAATATGAATGAAAGGTCTTTATATCGATGTAATGGGCGGCATTGCCATAAAGACCAAGCAAACGCTTTTTAAACTCGGTGGCCGCAGATCTTGAAAATGTCAGCATAAGCAATTGCTCATGCTTTACATCCTCCATAAGCAGCAGAGAGGCAAGTTTGTGTACTAAAACACGAGTTTTTCCACTTCCAGGCCCTGCAGCAACAACTACATATTTTGATTTACCATCGTTAATTATGTTGAGCTGGGATGGTGACAATTCTCCGAAGAGCTGCCTGAACTTATCCCGGGTCATGGTTTTTCTTATTTGCTTCTGCCTGTCGCCTTTAAAATATTTGTTCAGGAAAGAACTGTAGTTCAATTGAAAATAATCATCCACAAACTGCAGGGCTGCTTTGTAATCATTGAGCATCTTTTGTGCATATTCTCCGACAATATGTATCTGCTGCACTTTGCTTTCATAATATGCATTAAGTTTTTTATAATCCTCAGCCTTATAACGTTTCTTATTATTTTTTTCAAGGCGTTCTATATCCATTGTATTGTAAATAACCAGGAAACCACCTTCCAGATATAT
>LSQX01243240.1_pt1 | contig 46486 bp, 45 predicted proteins | sample 654561 | NCBI WGS metagenome assembly LSQX01 (sample SAMN04489861, study PRJNA283612) | anaerobic digester metagenome | isolation source: 4 biogas reactors fed with cattle manure at either 37C or 55C with and... | place: Denmark: Kongens Lyngby | collected 2014
CTCCCTGGAAATTCTGCAAAGGAATGCGGATCCCTGTATGGAGCGGCGCGAAACTTACCAAGTCAGTCGGGCCACGCAGCTCGACATGCGGCAAGCCGCACGCCGACCCGGCCGCCGCCCCGACCCCGTGGCCGGAAGCGCGAGATGCTGCGCTCCCTGCGGCACCTTGCTACAGGATCCCTTCCTCCTGCAGGGCCCGGCGCAGCTCGTGCAGGTCGGGGTAGCGGGGGACTTGCGCTTCGGGGGCCGGCACCTGGCCCGCAAACCAAAGCTCCATGTTCGAAGGACGGTCCGGACCGACGAGCAAGGTACGCATCCCTACCCGCGCCGCGTGGCCGTCCATTTCGAGCTCGTCGCCGATCATCAGACACGCCTCGGGGGCCACACCGAGCTTTTCGGCGATTTCCAGGTAATATCCGGGGAAGGGCTTCGCAATGTGCAGCACGTCGGCGCCGGCGACGAAGTCATACGGGAAGTCATCCACCTTCCCCCAGCGCAGACGTTCCCAGATGGCCTCCCGGGGAAAAAGGGGCGCCGTAGCGATGGCGACTTTGTACCCCCGGTCGAAGGCCGCCTGCAAGATCTCCCGTGCCCCGTCCATCGGCCTTGCCCAGTAATGAAGAGCCGGGTAGTCCTCCCGGTAAAAGGCCATAAAACGCTGGATCTCTTCCTTGGGCAAGCCGAGGGCCGGGAAAAAGTCGTCGATGAACGCGTCCAAAATGGTACGGCCCGGCTCCTTGTTCTGAATCATCGCCACCGTAGAGGCGACAAGCTGCCGGGCCACCTCTTCGGCGGGGCCCACGTCATGAAAGCGGGCCACGGCGGCTTTCATGTAGGCATCCAGAAAGCCGCCGAAGTCGATGTCAAGAAGCGTCCCGTCCATGTCAAAGAGCACTGCTTCAATCAATGCTGCAACCTCCGATGTACGTGGTGGGGAACGAAGATGGCCGAAGGCCGGGCCGTACCGCTTTCGACGAGCCGCTTTAGTCGTAAACCCGGTCGAGAATCGCTTGGATCCGTTCCTGGGCCTGGCTGAGAGCGTTCAGCGGCGACGCCGTTCCCGTAACGACGCTGCGCACCGCAAGTCCCATTTGCGCGTAGATTTCAGGTGCCCCCGGGGCTAAGATCTCTTCAAAGGTGAGACCCTTCGCCACGGCCTCGACGAAGCCGGCCATGAAGGGTTCGCGCACGGCCTCTTGGTTGCGCAAATCGTCGGGCGTGACGGGGATGGAACCGAGGTGCGCCAGGACGTTGCCCATGCGCGTCGTACCGGCTTCCGTCGGCTCCAGATTGAGCCAGTTAAGGAACTTGTAGACCTCGTCCGCATAGGGCGTCCGCGAGCTGACTACAAAGAGCCAACCGTAGCCCGCCGCGGCTGGAGCCATGCCCGGCTCGGGCGCCGGCAGCAGCCCCGTGCCCATGCTGGCGTACACGCTGGGCCCTTCGTTGAGGAACTCGGTACGCCAGTACGGTCCCGGAGCGACCGTCATGGCCATGGTTCCTGCCCGCATACCGAGGACGTGCCATTCCCGCGCTTCGGCGTATCCCGCGGCGACTAGCTCGCGCAAGAAATCCAGGGCGTCGACGTTCGCTTGCGAGGCAAGGACAACCTCGCGCCCGCCGTCGCTCAAGAGCCTGCCGCCCAGCGGATAAGAAAGGGACAGCAGCAGGCCGTGCTCCTGATGGCCTCCCGAGCTCAGGCCGACGCCGAAGCCTGACACATTGAACGAGCCGTCGGGGTTGCGGTCAGTAAGGCGCGCCGCAAACTCCCGCAGCTCGGCCCAACTTTCGGGCGTGCGGTCGGGAAGTCCTACGTCGCTAAAGAGGTTGCGGTTGTACACGACGGCCCGGGGCATGTATTCGGTTGGATATCCCCAAACTTTGCCGTCGTAAGCCAGTAGATCGACCACGCCGGGAAGGTAGGCGTCCGCTATGTGCGCGACAAGCTCGTCGGGCAGCGGAGCGATGACCTTGGACGCGGCGAGGTCCGCCAGCATGTAACCGGCTACGTGCGCCATGTCGGGCAAAGTGTCGCTCGCCGCGCCCACAACGAGCCGATTGAGCATCATGTCGTTGGTGATGAACTGGATTTCAATCTTCACACCCGGATTGAGCCGCTCGTACTCAGCGGCGTACTCCTCCAGGGCCCGCCCGTGGGGATGGGCCGTGCTGTAATGCGTGAGCAGCGTCAGGCGGACTTCTTCCGCCAGGCCCGGGACCGAGAGCACCGATACCAACACGACGACGGCAAGAAAGCGCATGTACAGTTTCACGGCCTCATCCTCCTTTGCCACGGCGGGCTTTACTCAGTGCCGCCGCACCACGAAGTCATTTTCGGGAAGCGGGAACGCCTCGTCGATGCGGGCGATCTCTTCTTCGGTAAGTCGGAAATCCATGGCCTTCGCGTTCTCGGCCGCGTGCTTCGGATTGGCTGCCTTCGGAATCGCGATGACGTTGCCTTGCGCGACGAGCCAGTTGAGGACCACCTGGTACGCCGTCTTGCCGTACTTGGCCCCGATCTCGTCGAGCACCCGACGGCCCGGACTGCCCGGTTCGGGGAAGGAGCCGGCTCCGAAGGGCGAGTAGGCCATGATCGTCACCCGGTTCTTGTCGCAGAAAGGCTTCACCGAATGTTCGATCACCCGGTTTTTCATATGGTAGACGACTTGGTTCACGGCGAGCGGGATGTCACCCAGCGCGTCGATGGCCTCCTGCATCAGTTCGGCCGAAAAGTTGCTGACGCCCACGTAACGGATGATGCCCTCTTCCACCAGGGCCCGCATGCCGCGCATCGTCTCGGCCACCGGATGGTCGGCGCTCGGCCAATGGAGAAGGTACAGATCGATGCGGTCGGTACGCAGGCGTTTCAGACTCCCTTCCGCGGCGCGACGCACGCCGTCGTACGTCCCGTTGGTGGGCCAGACTTTCGTTACGAGGAAAATATCGTCCCGGCAGTCTTGGATCACCTCGCCGACGATCCGCTCCGATTCGCCTTCCGAGTACACTTCCGCCGTATCGATGAGGGTCATGCCGTGCTCGATACCGGTCCTCAGCGCTGCGATCTCTTGGTCCCGTATGGCCGGATCGAGCCCCATCTTCCAAGTTCCTTGGCCTAATACGGGCACCTTCTCGTCCGTCTTGCCGAGGGTAATCGTCGGAATCATGCGCTCCGCCTCCTTGCGTGATGTATTCGCTTTCCTTCCATATGCTTCTCCACCCATGCGGACAAAGCCCTGCCGCGATGTGCTGCCGCCTTTCCGTCTACACCGCCGGGCGCGCCGCCGCTTCCGCCGCCTCACCCCGTCGCACAAAGCTCATCAGGACCAAAGCGATTCCTAGGAACAGCGCCGAAAGCAGGAACAAAACGCCGTCGCCCAGCACGTCCATGAGACCTCCCAGGAGCGGGGGTCCGGCGATGTTGGCGCTCATGGAGGCGACGTAGTAAGTGCCGGTGTACGCTCCCGCCTCGCTGCTGCGCCCCAGCTCCAGCACCATGGGAAGGGAGTTGACGACGACCAGGGACCAGCCGACTCCGCCCACGGGCAGGACGAGCCGGATGAGTCCGACGTCGCGCAAGGGCCACAGGATAAGAAACATGAGACCAAAGAGGAAAAGGCCCGCCATGATGGCCCGCCGCCTGCCGATGCGCTGGCCGATCCAACCCGCGGGTACGGCGAAGAGGATCACGGTGCCGACCAAAAAGAGCAACGTCTGCCCCGCCTCGCCAGGAGTGATGCCGAGGACACGCTGGCCGTAGAGGCTGAAAAGGGCCTCCGAACCGGCGAACGCGATGAACCACGAAAAGATGGCGAAAAGGAGCAAAAGGCCGCTCTTATCTCGACCGAAGACGATGGCCCGCAGGGCGCCGGCCACGGTCGCGATGCTCTCCTCCCCGTCGTCTGCCGCGGTAGGCGGAAGCTCCCGCGGCTCTTTAATTACAAGGCGCAAGAACCAAGGGATGAGAAGGGCCACGACCGCTGCGAAATAGAAGGGATACGCAGGATTCAGGCTTTCGAGGGGCCTGCCGAGGAAAAGGGCGATCGCCCCTCCGACTCCGCCCATCAGGTTGATGACGCCGTTGGCGCTGCTCCGGAACCGGCTGGGTGTAAGATCGGCCATGAGCGAGACGATGGGCGTGCGACTTACGGCCATACCGATGTTCATGCCCACAGTGAAAAGGAGCAGCGCGCCGAGGCCCCACGTCGCCGCCGTCGGCAGGCCGAGGAGCAGCACGCCCGCTAGCGGCATGCCGACCATCACGTAAGGCAGCCGGCGGCCGAAGCGAGTCCACGTGCGGTCGCTCTTTGCTCCCACCCACGGTTGTATGACGAGGGCCAAGATGTTGTCGATGGTCATGATGAGACCGACGAGCAGCGTGGACGAGACCAATTTGTCGTAGATAGGCGGCAGAAACGTATTGTAGATGCCCCATACGACGGACACGCTCATGAAACCCGTGCCCAACAGGAACGTGCGACGGTAACTGAACGCTTGGTCCGCCTTGGCGGAAACAGCCGTTTGCATTGCGCTCCCTCCCCCTCTCGTTTACCTCAGTTCCACGCCGATCGGATGCGCCAGCAGTACGATGCGAAACGATCCGATTCGCCGAAAGCCGATGGCCTCGTATGCTTTTCGGGCCGGAATGTTGCCGACGTCGGTGAAAAGGACGGCTTCCCGTACTCCCTCCCTGGCGTCCTTCCAGCTGGGGCGCATCGGCCGGTGTGAGGATGGTAATCCGGGTCGGTTTCATGCCAATCTCCTCGGGCAGATGGTGCACGGCCGGCTAATTCCGCATACACCGCACGATTCCTGCTCTCAATGAAATGTGCCTACATTAGCGCCCGTCACCACCATCGTCTCAAGGGTTTCCCGGTTCCGGACGGAATCTTTCCATCACACGCCGTGAGGGAGGTAGCCGACATGAACGACAACGTACCCGCGGTATCCCGTGGACGGATCGCTTCCGGCCTGCGCGAGCTGGGACTTGGAAGCGGCGACAGCGTCCTCGTGCACAGTTCCCTGAGCTCGTTCGGCTACGTCGAGGGCGGGGCGGACGCCGTCATCGACGCCCTGCTGGACGCCGTCGGTCCGGGAGGCAACGTGCTCGTGCCGACGCTCACCGGTACACGACACGACGGTCCCGACCGGCCGCCCGTCTTCGACGTCCGCTCTACGCCTTGCTGGACTGGCCGGATCCCTTCCACCTTGATGGCCAGGCCGGGCGCCCGGCGCAGCCTGCACCCCACGCACTCCGTGGCCGGCATCGGTCCCGACGTGGAGAATCTGATCGCGGGCCACGAGGATGCCCCGACGCCCTGCGGAAGGCAGTCGCCCTACTACAAACTGGCCGAGCAAGGCGGTTACATCTTGCTCCTCGGTGTAGGCCAAGATTCCAACACCACCTTGCACACGGCGGAGGAATTGGCCGAAGTTCCCTACCACTTGCAGCCCGAGCCGACGGACGCCGTGGTGATCGACTATGCGGGCAGGCGCCACGTGAAACGCATGTACTTGCACGACTGGGGCACGCCCCGGGCTTTCTCCCGCATCGACGCGTCCTTGCTAGAGCTCGGCATCATGCGGGTCGGCACAATAGGCAAGGCAACGGTGCGCCTCATCCGCTCGCTCGCCCTTTTGGATTGGCTAGTTCCCGTTTTGCAGCAGGATAACCGGTTCCTTTGTAAGAAAGTTTAACACGCGTTGGTTTTCCATTGTATTTGTCTTACGCCACCGGCCTTTTCCGGAACCGGACGAGGGGGGCTCGCCGTGACAGGAGAGATTCACCGGCTGATCGTGTTGCTTTCGGTTGCCTTCGTGCTGGGTATCGTCGCCGCACATACGGCCCGCGCCGAGGGCACGTCTTCGGAAACGCCCGGCTCGCCGCGCCTTGTGGCCTACTATGCCGGGTGGGCAACGTACAGCGGCCGCGACATCGCGCATATTGACGCCGGCCGCCTGACGCATCTGATCTACGCGTTCGCCAACATCGGCGCCGACGGCCGCATCGCCGTGGGCGATCCGACCATCGACACACTGAAACTGTTCCCCGGCTGGAGCGTTTCGGACCCGTTCTTCGGCAATTTCGGCGAGTTGTATAAGTTGAAGCAGCGGTATCCCCACCTGAAAGTCTTAATCGCGGTCGGCGGATGGTCGTGGTCCGGCCGGTTTTCGGACGTGGCGCTGACGGAAGAGTCGCGGCGCAGGTTTGCCGAAAGCGTCGTCGACTTCGTCGTTCGCTTCCAATTCGACGGCGTCGACATCGACTGGGAGTACCCGGTGTCCGGCGGCCTCGCCACGAATGCCCGCCGGCCGGAGGACAAGCAAAACTTCACCTTGCTTATGGAGGAACTGCGCCGCCGGCTCGACGCCCAAGGGGAAAAGGACGGGAAACGGTACCTGCTTTCTTTTGCCGGGGCGGCGGGGAGCTACTATACGAACAACATCGAACTGGACCGCCTCCATCCCCTTGTCGACTTCATCAACCTCATGACCTACGATCTGACGGGTCCTTGGGAGCCCGTGACCGGACTCAACTCGCCCCTCTCTCGCCGTCCCGGAGCGCCGCAGCAGCCGGGCTGGGCCATCGAGGACGCCGTGCAGCTGTACCGCAGCTACGGCGTACCGGCCGAGAAAATCAACGTAGGCGTTCCCTTCTACGGCTACCGCTTCGAAGGCGTGACCGGCCAAAACAACGGGCTTTTCCAACCGTACAGGGAAGGTGCCGCCGTGCCGTATTACACCGTTCAACGCCTGGTGGAGAGCGGCGAGTTTACTCGTTACTGGCATGCCGACGCCCAAGTACCGTATTTGTTCGACGGCAGCACCTTTATCTCGTACGACGATGCCGAGTCGATGGCGGCTAAGGCCCGGTTTGTCCGGGAGGCGGGACTGGGCGGCGTCATGATTTGGGAAATCAGCCAGGACGCGCCGGACCGCGAGCTTCTGGCTGCGCTCCACTCCGCGCTGCACGGCGCCGCGGTACCGGCTGAGGCGATGGGCGAAACGCTGCCCGGCGATTGAGCCGTCCGGCTCAGCCGAGGGGGCGCGGCGGGCACGTTCCAGGCTCACGCGCGGGCCTGTTCGACGGCTTCGCGGCTGAAACGCTCCTCCCGTCCGTCGGGGTGGTAGAAGCTGAGCAGGTCGATATCGGGGTGGTCGGTATCGCGCACCGCCCGGTACCAGGCATCCCGGTCCGACATGTTCCGCACCGTCACGTTGTAGATGAAGTTGGCCAAGTACAGGCGCATCGCCCTGCCGTCGTGGCAAGTGCGGGAGCCGATGTAAGCCCGTATCCGGCCGGCCAAGAACGCGTCGGCCATGCGGCGCTCCCCGCCCAAGCACGTCAGGTTGATTACCGTCGCGTCGGGCAGGTTGGCGCGCTCTCTGATCAGCTCCGGCCCGAGGCATCCTTCCTTGAGCACGGGCGAGTCGATTCCGCCGGTCTCCTCTCGGAAATGCAGCCCGTGCTCGGTTCCGTGGCCGTCGATGATGACGTAGCGCGGAACCGCCGCGCCCTGGGATATAACCTTCAAGAAATCATTGGGAGTTCCAATAGAATGCAAATGCACGACGCACTGAAACGCCTCCAGCAAAGTGCGCAAGCCTACCCCGTCCCCCTCGACATCGACGATGCTTACAGGCAGGCGTGGGCTGTAAAACTCCGTGTCAATCGGGCGCCACACAGATTCTCACCTCGAATAGGAAGTTTGCACTACAAACACCACTTCTACTTTGGTTATTAATCTTGCAGAGAACTATTCCTCTTTACAGCGGGCAATTTGTCCCAAACCCGCAAGGGCTTTCCCGGCAGGCAGGTGTCACTCACCGGACGCCGAAAAGGGCGAAAGGGCAGCTCACGCCGCCCCGCAGTCTGCACGGGAGGAAGCCGCTCAATGAACCAACCGGTTCGCATCGCGAGACCCTTGACCACACTCCTTGCCTTATCGTTGCTCCTAACCGGTTGCTTCGGCCGGGGACCCAAAGGGCCGCAGCCGCCGCAAACGTTCGAGGTAATCGGTTCGGTCCGAAGCCTGCAGCCGGGCGAGCCTCCCATTTCCGGCGCGCAGGTAACCGTCAACGGCGTCCAGGCCGCTACAGACGAGTTCGGCAACTTCGCGCTGGCAAAAGTGCCCCGGCGCGACGGTTATGCATCGTATTTCGCCTCGGCGGAGGGACACTGGCCTACTTCGGGAAGTATGCCGGTGCAGGGCGATCTGCTCGGGCTGCCGCTCGTTCTCGCCCCGCAGGTCGTACACGGCGACGGCGAAGTCTACGGCACCCTCAATTTCGCCGTGCCCGCCTTCAACACGGGGATCTGCAGTGCGCCGTCGTCCCGGACGCGGTACACCCCGCCTCCCACTGCCCGGCTCGGGGATCAACCATTGCTCGACGAGGTGATCGTGGAGCTCAGCGAACCGCCCACCGAAGAAGCGGCGAAACGGCTGATGCAGGCTACTGGAGCGCCGGGCTTTCGCATTCCCGCCTATATCGAACGCCTTGTCCTCGCCGTGCCGCCGGGGGTCACCATCGACGACTTTGTCCGCGAGCTGCTCGCCCAACCCGAGGTGGTGGACGCGTACCCGAACGGACACGCGGTCGTGTTGGGAGCTCCCGCTGTGCCGGACGACCCCTGCTTTAACGTGCAGCACCATCTGCATCAGATAAACGCACCGATGGCTTGGACCGTCACGATCGGCGAGCCGGGTATCGTCGTGGCGGTCCTGGATTCCGGGGTCGACACGGATCACCCGGACCTGGCACCCAACTTGCTGCCGGGTTGGAACGCGTTCGACGGAACGGACGACGTGCACGACAGTTCGGAGCACGGCCACGGCACGCACGTCGCCGGAATCATCGGCGCGGTAGCGAACAACGGACTCGGAGTAGCGGGCACTGCCTGGAACGTAAGCATTTTGCCGGTCAAAGTCATCGACGGTCGGCACGGGCCGCTCTCCGAGGTAGCCGCAGGCATTCGCTACGCGGCCGACGCCGGAGCCCACGTGATCAACATGTCCTTCGGACTTAACGCCGACGTCCCGGTAATACGCGACGCCGTCGAATACGCTGCGGCCAAAGGCGCGGTGCTGGTCGCCGCCGTGGGCAACACGGGCATGGGATTCGCCACCACGGTCTATCCCGCCCGGTACGAGGAGGTAATCGGCGTGGGCGCCTCGGCGATGCACCGCCCTACGGCGGCCGCTTCCTTCTCCTTGCGCGGTCCGGGCATCGACGTCGTGGCGCCCGGCGAGGCCGTCTGGTCCACGGTGCCCGGCCGCTACGGGGCCATGAGCGGAACGTCGATGGCTACGCCCGTAGTATCCGGCGTCGCAGCGTTGATGCTGGCTCAAGGCATTCCGGCGACCGAGGTGCGTGATATCTTGCAGCGCACGGCGGTGCGCATCGGCGAGCCGGCGACCGATCCCGGTGCCCTCTTCACCGCCGGTTACGGCCTGGTCAATGCGTACGGGGCCGTTCTTGGCCTGGACCCCGGCGACGCGCTGGTCTTCGTCATGGACCAAGGCGGCATCATCTACGGTGAACCGACGACTCCCGACCTTGAGCGGCGCTTCACCGTCACGCGGGTGCCCGCGTACGACGGGCTGCACGTGGTCGCATGGCTCGACGTTAACGGCGACGGCACCCTGGATCCCGGGGACTATTTCGGGGCCGCGCCGATTTCCGGCCCGGGCCGGGTGGATCTTTACCTCGCGGTGTACTGGGGTGAGGCCGAAAACGAACTGGCCTCCGCCGCGGCGGAGGCCATCGAGAGGTTGGGTCGGATGGGGTAGGCCTGGCCCTTCCCGTTACTTGCCCGCTTCCGGGGCGTAGTACGTGATGATCGAGATGAGCAGCTGCTGCACTTCGTCGATGGCCAGGTTCGTCGCGCTCGCCATGTGGTTCGTAATGAATATTCCGGCGTCGGAAGCGACGATGACGGCGTTGCCGCTCGCGGTGCCGTCCGCCGACGCCCTGACGCCGACGGCTCGACCGCCGGCCACGACCGCGACGTCCTGAACGGCCTTAGCGCCGACCGGAATGACTTGTGGGGCCTTGGCGAGCGCGGGGTGGTCCTCTACGATCTCGATAGCGTCAAAGGCCTCGTCGACCGTGAACTGATTCCATGCCAGGCCGAGCAAATCGCCGATTTGGTAGCCTACGAGAGCGAGCTCGCCTGTGCGCAGCGACGTCGAATAGAACGCGAGAATTTTGCCGCCCATCCGGACGAAATCTTCTAAGGCCGATACGTCGGCTGCCGACATCACGCCGTTGTTCGGCAAAATCGCCAGCTTATACTCGTTGAGCGCCCCCGTGAGCGCCTCGTCGTCGGTGATCACGTCGAATTCAAATAGGGGCTCCATCCAGGCCGCAAGCGCTTGGAAGTCCTCGTCGTACGTGGGATAGTTGGCCGTAGCCTGCTGCGTACGGGTGCTATATATTACCGCTACTTCCGCCGCCGCGGCTTGGGTCAGGCCGAAGCCCAACACGAGCAGGACCGAAAGAAGACCGAAGACGCGCAAAGACGTGCGATTCATGCCCATGCCTCTCCTTTCAGAATATAGTGTGCCCGTGATGCAAGACTACACGGGAAACGTTCTTTGAACGTTCCGCTCTTCCTCCTCCGTACCGTTTGCACCTTACTATTGTTTGCCGTCTTCAAGGTGAATGCGGAACGGATTGAAACGGATGTCGTGATCGTAGACATCCACTCCCGTGCGCCGCTTGAGCCAGCCGACGACGGCGTACGTGACGGGCGTCATCAGCAGCTCGACGCTCAGCTTCAGCACGTAGGCGACCAGCATGATCTCGAAGATGAGCCGCCAAGGCCATTCTCCGCCGTACGCGACGGGGAAGAAGATCAGTCCGTCGACGGCGTGGGCGATCATGCTCGAACCGAGGGTTCGCACCCACAGCAGCCGCCCCCGCATGGCCACCTTGAGCCGGGCCAAAACGTAGGCATTCACGAACTCACCGACGAAGTAGGCCGCGAGGCTCGCCACGGCGATGCGCGGGGCAAGACCGAGCAGCATGTCCCAGGCCGCTTGTCCGCCGGCGGCGAGCCATTCCGCCTCGCCCGGCATCATGCCGACCAGCCATATGGCCCCGCTCATGAGGAGATTGGCGAAAAGGCCGGTCCAAATGACGATGCGGGAACGGGCAAAGCCGTAAACTTCCGTGATCACGTCGCCCAGCAGGTAAACGAGGGGAAAGAGCACGTCCGCACCGGTAAAGGCGATGCCGATCTCAACCGGTTTGACCGCAGTCACCTGGCTGATCATCAAGAGCGAGACGAAAAGCCCTGACAGAATGGGAAAGTAGTGCATGGAACTCAACCTCACACGTGATGGTAGGCCACGGGCATCGCTTCTTTTCAGTATACCGCGAGCGGGGCGAGTCGTCATCGGTGAGGGAATTCCATTCGTCCGAAAAGAAAACAGCCTCCGGCGCGGCGCCAGTTCGGACCCGCACCGGAGGCCTCGTTCACGTGAGGAGCCTGGGGATGCCGATTCAGTCCCCGGACTCGTCTTCCTTTGCCTCTTCCGCTTTCACTTTTACCTTTTCCAGCAGGTCGGGGATGGAATCGAGCAGTCTGTCGATGCCGCCGCCCTTGCCCGTCTGGACGAACTTCACGTCGCCGTCCTTCACCACAAGCACGCCGGCTACCTTCATCCGGGCGCCACCGCCGCCCCCCGCACCGGAGCCGGCGTCCTTGCCGCCCGGTCCGTCGCCGCTGCCGCCGCCCCCGCCGAAGCCGAAGCTCACGTTGACGATCGGAATCAAGGTCACGCCGTCGATCTGCATCGGCTCGCCGACGACGGTCTTCGTGCTCATACCCTCGAGTACCTTATTTACCAGCATCTCCAAGTTCAGTTGCATCGTCTTTGTCCTCCCTTATTGACTCTCGCGCCGGCGCCCCGTCGCGGCTGCGGCGCGCCGCTTGCCCTGGTTACCTGCCCACGGGAGCCGCCGGCGCAGACGTGGCCACCAAACGCGCCGCACTCCTTTTCGGAACAATGCCCGCGTCACGACCCAGACGCAGGTTATTGGGTACACCGTCAGCTGGACGTCCAGCCATCCTTGCAGCCTGCCTTCTTCGAAGCTGGGTGTGAGGCGAAGCTGCCGCGGCAAGTTCAGAGTGTGCCTCAAGCCCTCACACCAGCCCGTCACGGCCGGATCCGAAAAGCCGTACACCAAATCGCCCGCTGCGTGAACTCGCGCCGCCCGCCGCAGGCGACGCAGAAACCAGCCTGCCTCGCCGAGGAGGGAGCGGATCTCGTGTGGCGCTAAGCGTCGGCTGCCGGCTTTTTGGCTTTTTCGTCCGCCGCTCCCCTTGTTTTCGCCTGCTCCTCCCGCCACGCCGATCCGGGCGGACCGCTTCTCGGACGAAACCTTGGGCGCCGTCCGAACCGGAATCCCGAACAGTGTCACCCGCCTGCGGACCGGTTCGCCCATGTCCTGCCGGGCGTCCAGCTGCAGCAGGCCGAGGAGCCAGGCCATGCGCAGCCGCCAGCGAAAGCCGTCCGGCCAGATTCCCTCCGCTTCGCTGATGTCGATGCCGTATGCGGAGGCCGACAGCCGCAAGGGCGTGCACAAGGCCAGAACGACCAGTACGAAAAATCCGGCGAGAAACCAAAGAACGCCAGCCACAATCGCTGCTACCAGGTCAACGGCGGCCACCTCCCCCGCGGCGCGAGACCCGGCGGGCCGTCAACTGTTCCAGCAGTTTGCCGCCGAGCTTGGAGACGACGCTGCCCATGCTCTGGACCGGCGCCATGGCGTGGCGGGTCCAGAGCAGCGAATATCCCGCCCAGGCCGGGACGAGCGAACGCCGTACCGTCTCCCGCTGCCGCTCCGCTTGCCGGGCGTCTTTCCAGGCGGTCAGCAGCGCATCGTGCATCGCGTCCAGCTCCGGCGGTGTTTCCTTTTTCGCTTCCTGGCTCAAGTCCCACATCAGCTGTTTGTAGCCCGCCGCTTTCCTCCGGCACTCGGGACAAGCCCGCAAGTGGATCCGCACCAGATCCTCCACCGGCTGGTCCAACGTGCCTTCGACCAACATTTGCAGCAGGGAGTCGTCTACGCAGTGCATGGTCCGCCCTCCTCGGCCGAGGGGCGCCAATTCCGCGCACACCCTTCAGCCGGCGCCGTTTTCTTGCTCCATCGCTTCCCGCAAGGTTTTCCGCGCCCGGAAGAGATACGTTTTCACCGTACCTAGCGGGAGGTTCATCGTCCGTGCGATCTCATCGTAGCTCAAGCCTTCCCGGTGACGGAGGACCACCGCCATGCGCTGCAGCGGAGGGAGTTCATCCAGGGCCCGCTCCAGCCACTCCCGGTCCCAGGTGGCCAGCGCTTCGCTTTCCGGATCGTACGCGGCCGACGCCTGATCCCGGGCTTCGTCGAGGGGCACGGTCTGAGGCCTTGCGCTCGCCGTCCGGATCCGGTTGAGGCACGTGTTCGTCGTCACCTGCCTCAGCCAGGGCCAGATGGGGCTCCCTGTGCGAAAGTGGCCGATGGCCTGCACGACGCGCAAGAAGACGTCCTGGGTGGCATCGAGCGCGTCCTCCCGGTTACGAAGGAAGCTGTAGGCCCGGCGGTAGACCCGGTCCTGGTACGCAGCGAGCAGAAGCGAGAAGCCCTCAGACCGGCCCTTTTGGCACAGGCGGATGATCTCGTCGTCGGTGCGCACGGTCTGCCTCCTTCAGGTCGGTCTTCACTAGGTAGTACACGGGGGAGCGGGAGAAGTTTCAGGGGCAAGGCGATTTTTCCAGCGGGGAGAAAAAAGGATGAACGGAGTTCGGCGCGGCACTGCCTCAGGGCCCGTCACCGCTATCCAAGGCTCGGGCCGCACGGTCTAGGCGCCTTTCCAGTTCCGCGAGCCGCCGTTCGATGGCCGCCAAGTCCGGGCTGCCCGCTCCCGCACCGGGCACGGGCCCCGCGGAAGCCGGCCCCCGAGTACCTTGTTGCTGCTTGCCAAAGCGGAGGTATCCTACAAGCAGCGTGACGGCGAGGGCAACGGTAACGGAAAGAAAACTGAGGAGCGCGTCGTCCGAGGAAGCAACCCAGCCAATGCCGTATAGGATGGTAAAAATGCCGCCGAGGAGCAACCCGTTGCTGATGACGGGCAGTGTGGTCCGGATGAGGGAAATCGCCATGGCAGCGGTGGCCAAGACGGTCAGTATGATGCTGGCGTTGCGGGCCCACCGATCCTGGAGCTTGATACGGGCTTGGTATAGTTCTTGCCTTTCTGCGATGATGTCATCGATTCGCTGCCTCTGCTCTTCGGTAAGCCCAGAGTCGGGCGCGAGGCGGCGCACCTCTTGTTCCCGTCGGTACAGTTCTTCGAACTCCTCGTCATAAGGCGCGGGCATGGGATAGAACGTGTGCAACCCGATGCCGAAAAACGCTGCCAACATCAGCCCGAGAAAGAACGAAAAAATGATGCCAATGACGTCTCTCCGTCCGTCGCTGCGCACGGGGATTCTCCTCTCACGTTAGCGTAGCACGTTTCCCCTCCCTCATCGCGCCCGCGGACCCCGAGTACCAAGACGCACGGCGTCGCATACTCGGCGGCGGTCCCCGGTTAAGTTCCGCAGAAGGTGCGGTAAGGCTGCGACGAAGGGGGCGGCAAGGCGGCGTAGTGCTCCTGGTCCGGAGAATACGCATAAGGATCTTCGAGCACGGCCAGAAGACGCTTCAGCACGCCCAGGTCGCCCCGATCGACGGCTGCGGTCAGCGCCTCCTCGACGCGGTGGTTGCGCGGGATGATCGCAGGGTTGCTCCCCTTCATCAGCTGCCGCGCCGCCTCCCTCCCACTTGGTTGCCGATCGAGCCGGACCTGCCAGCGGGCATGCCACGCCTGCCAACCTTCCGCGCCGGTCATGGGCACAAGATCAGGCCGGCCGAGCGTCAGGGCGCGGAAGGTGTTCGTAAAATCGGCTTTATGTTCTTGCATCAACCGGAGCAACTCGTCAATCAAGGCGCCGTCTCCCTCTTCTTCCGTCGACAGGCCCAGTTTCCTGCGCATTCCCTCCAGCCAATAGCGCGTGAAAGCAGCGGGGAATTTCCCGACGGCTTCCCGGGCCTTCTCCAAAGCCTTCTCCTTGTCCGTGTCCAGGAGGGGTAAAAGGGCCTCGGCGAAGCGGGCCAAGTTCCAGCCGGCAACGCGAGGCTGGTTACCGTACGCATAGCGCCCTTCGGTATCAATCGAGCTAAAGACGGTGGCCGGATCGTACCCATCCATGAACGCGCAGGGTCCGTAGTCGATTGTCTCGCCGCTGATCGTCATGTTGTCCGTGTTCATGACGCCGTGGACAAAACCGACGAGCTGCCAGCGGGCCACGAGCGCCGCCTGCCGCTCGATCACGGCCTCGAGCAGCTGCAAGAAACGACCCGGGTCTTCGGGATCGATCTCGGGAAAGTGGCGGCGCAGCGCGTAGTCGGCCAAGGTGCGCAGCTGATCCGTTGAACCCCAAACCGCGGCGAACTGAAAGGTGCCGACCCGCAGATGACTCGCCGCGACGCGGGTCAAGACGGCGCCCGGCAGCAGCGTCTCCCGGAGCACCTCTTCCCCCGTCGTCACCACGGCAAGGCTGCGGGTCGTCGGGATGCCAAGGCCGTGCATCGCTTCGCTGATGATGTACTCCCGCAGCATGGGCCCGAGCACCGCCCGGCCGTCGCCGCCGCGGGAGTACGGGGTCCTGCCGGAACCTTTAAGCTGGATATCGAAGCGCCGTCCGTCCGGAGCCAGGTGTTCGCCGAGCAAAATCGCCCGCCCGTCGCCGAGCATGGTGAAGTAGCCGAACTGGTGGCCCGCGTACGCCTGGGCCAAAGGTTCGGCGCCCGGCGGCAAGGCGTTTCCGGCGAAAACTTGCACTCCTTCCGCGGCGCAGAGGGCTTGCGCGTCCAAACCGAGCTCGGCGGCTAAGGCCTCGTTGAGGATCACGAGCGCGGGAGACGGCACGGGTTCAGGTTTCAGCCGGGAAAAGAAAAGCGAGGGTAGCCTGGCGTAACTGTTGTCGAAGCGCCAACCGGCGGGCATGAACGGTCGCTCCTTCCGTCGACGAGGGCCGAGACGGAGATTCCGTGGCTATACTCTACCCCACGGGAGCGAAAGAAGGAATCACGGATCTTTGTGCGGTGTGCCGGAAAACCTGCGCCGCACCGCAACTTGCACGTGGGTGGGGATAAGCTGTGCGGCTCTTCCCAGCCAGAAGACCCGCCGGGGAAACAGCAGCTTGCTGCGGCCGCGTTCTACCGCTCTCCGGATGATGCGGGCGGCGGCGTCGGGTTCCAGCACAAAGGGCATCACCTTGTGTCCGGCGGTCATCTCCGTGCGCACGAAACCGGGGTAGATCACCGTAACACGTATTCCCTCAAGGCGCAGCTCCCGGCCGAGCCCTTCAAAGTACCTGCCCAAGGCCTCTTTGCTCGAAGCGTAGGTAGGGCTGGCGGCAAGGCGGGGAAGCAGCGCCGTGCCGCTCGAGACGACCGCGACGTGTCCTTGCCCACGAGCCCGCATCGACGGCAGCACGGCCTCGAACGCGTATACGGCCCCCAAGAAGTTCACCCGGTACACAGCTTCCACGGCGTGCGAGTCCGTTTCCGGCAGGCCGTGCATGCCGCGCCCTGCGTTCGCCACCAAAACGTCGACGGGGCCGCTTTCCCCTTCCAAGCGCGCCACAGCGTGCCGCACCGCCTCGCGGCTTCCCACATCGCCGGCGAGGGGCAAAGCCCAGCCGCCGAAGCCGTGAATTTTACCCGCGAGCTCGGCCAGCCGCTCCCGGCGCCGGGCGAACAGGCCCACCCGCGCTCCGTGGCGTGCTAGCTCGAGCGCCAGGGCTTCGCCTATGCCCGACGACGCGCCCGTGATGAAGACGGTCTTGTTTTGCCAAAATGAGGATTTGCCCAAAGTACCGCTCCTTGCACCTTATTCCCCGCCGCCTCGTCGCCTCTCGATCAAGCGGCGGTGCAGCTCACGTACGGCATCGGCCAGCTCCGGCGCCGGCCCGGCGACTTCGATGCCCGGCAACACTTTCTGCACGGGCAAGGGCGCGACAGCCGGCGGCACGGCTCCGAGTTCCTTCCGCCAGGCGGCAAGCTGCTCCGACGAAGTGGCGTAGACGATGCGCCCAAGGCCAACCCATCCGTGGGCCGCCGCGCACATGGGGCAGTGCTCGCCCGAAGTATACACGGTCGCGGCGGCCCGCTCCTCCGGGGTGAGGTTGCGTGCAGCCCATTGTGCGAGCAGAAATTCGGGATGCTGGGTCGGATCGGCAGCGGTGTGGATGCGGTTGCGCTCTTCGGCCAGCACCGCACCGTCTCCGGAGACGAGGACCGACCCGAAGGGTTCATCCCCCGCCTCCAACGCCTCCTGCGCCAACTCGACGCAGCGCCGCAGAAATCTCAGATCGGTTTCGGTGAGCATCGCACTTCCTCCTCCAGCTCGTGCATGTGACCGTTCCGTGCCAGTCGAGCCGTACGCCCACAGTTCGCCTTCCCGCAGCACCACTCCTCCGCAGCACGGCGTGGCGGGCGCGTAGGAGTGCAGGAAGGTGAACATCGTAATAGATCGAAGTCCTCAAGAGCCGGCACTGTACGCCGAAACGAAGAAGCAGGACTACGGAAGGAAACGGTATGCCATGTCGACCGGGAACGTCACGCGACTTGAATTGAACGGAAAAGAGTATATTCTGATCGGCACCGCCCACGTCTCGCGGCGCAGCACGGAAGAGGTGCGGGAAGTGATCGAAGCCGAACGCCCCGATTCCGTCTGCATCGAGCTCGACGAGACGCGCATGCGGGCGATCGTCGATCCCGACCGCTGGAAGAACACAGACATCTTTACTATCATTAAGCAAAAGAAGACGACGGCGCTGTTGATGAATCTGCTCATCTCGTCGTTTCAGAGGCGCCTTGCGCACCAGTTCGGCGTGCAACCGGGCGAAGAGATGATCCAGGGCATGAAATCGGCCCAAGAGGTCGGCGCGCAGCTGGTACTCGCCGACCGGAACATCCAGATCACATTTGCCCGCGTCTGGCGGGGCCTGCGCTTTTGGGACAAGGTTAAGCTGCTTTTCGCCATCATCTCCGGCATCTTCGAGGCCGACAGCGTATCGGAGGAAGACGTGGAGCGCATGAAGTCACGGGACGTGCTCGACGACGTCTTCGACGAATTCGCCCGGGCCTTCCCGCGGGTGAAGGGCCCCCTCATCGACGAGCGCGACCAGTACCTGGCGCAGCGCATCAAGGAGGCGCCGGGCAAGAAGGTGGTGGCCGTCGTCGGTGCGGCCCACGTGCCCGGCATTGTCCAGGAGATTCACAAGGACCACGACGTGAACACCCTCACCGCGCTCCCGCCGAAATCAAAGGCGCCGGCCGTCATCGGTTGGTCCATTCCCGTCGTCGTCATCGGCCTCATCGTGTACACTTTGCTCACCAACTACGCGACCGGGCTGGCCCAGATCAACACCTGGCTGTTTTGGAACGCGCTCCTGGCCGCCGCGGGCGCCGCGGCAGCTCTCGCCCACCCGGCCGCGATCGTCACGGCGGCGGCCTTATCGCCCATCAGTTCGCTCAACCCTCTTATGGCCGCCGGATGGTTCGCGGGCATCGTGCAAGCGTATTTCCACAGGCCCACCGTGCGGGACTTTGAAAGCCTGCGGGACGAGGTGACGACGCTGCGCGGCTTTTGGACGAACCGTGTAACCCGGGTCCTGCTCGTCGTAGCCCTGACGAACGTGGGCAGCTCGCTCGGGGCCGTCTTCGGAGGAGCAAACGTCGTCCGCCTGTTTTTCGGCGGGTAAGCGTGAGGAAAAACGACTAGAAAGAGGTGCCGGTGCCATGACGAACCGACCGCTGCGCATTATCTTCCTGCTGCTCGTCCTCTTTACCTGGGCCGCCTGCGTCTCCGGCGCTCCTTTGGATCCTGCGGGCACGCTGAAAATCTTAGCCATCGGCAACAGCTTCAGCCAAGACGCGATGGAACACCTCTACCACATCGCCGCGGATGCCGGCGTCGACGTCGTTTTAGGGTACCTCTATATCGGCGGCTCGAACCTGGCACAGCACTGGCGCAACGCGCAGTACGATCTGCCGAACTATCAATATTACAAGAACACGGACGGCAGCTGGCGTGTGCAAGGCGGCCGCACGCTCCTTTACGGCCTGCAAGATGAAGACTGGGACCTGATCACGCTGCAGCAGGTGAGCGGTCTCAGCGGCATCGCAAGCTCGTATACGGAAAACGGCGTGCTCGACCACTTGATCGACTACGTGAACACGCACAAGACGAATCCGGCAGCAAAGCTAGGCTGGCACATGACGTGGGCGTACCAGTCGGACAGCACCCACGCCGACTTCGCGCGCTACGGCCGCAATCAGCTCACCATGTTTTCCGGCATCGTGCACGCGGTGCGCGAGGTCATCGTGCCCCGCGATGAGTTTGCGGTGGTCATTCCGGCCGGCACCGCCATTCAAAACGTGCGGACGAGCTTTATCGGCGACGCCCTGACCCGCGACGGCTACCACCTGAGCTACGGTCTAGGCCGTTACGTCGCTGGCTTGACGTGGCTGCACGCGCTCACGGGCTTGCCCCTAGATTCTTTGGAATGGGTACCGGACGAGGCGGAAATACCCGACCATTACCTGCCCGCGGTCAAAGAAGCCGTGGAAGCGGCCGTGGCGCAGCCGTTCGTCATTACGGTGTCGAGCTACGTCGAGCCGCCCGCCGGGATGCAACAGGCCGCGGAAGAGGAAGGGGCCGCCATCGACTTGGACAACTACACGCTGCTCGACTGGGAACCCGTCGGCTGCGCATACTGGCAGTCGAACGGCGCTCAGCATCTGTTTAACGTACTGAACACCCGGGAAAACAGCACGGCCTCGAACCTTTGCTTTTTCGTCAGCTCGGGCCGCATGTTCACCCGCGACGACATTCCGGTGGGGAGCATCATCGAGATCGCACCGGGATTCCAGTACCGGCCGGAAGGTTGGACGTCGTTAACGCAGCGCACGACGAACCGGCCCGCGCCCGTGACGACTCACCGCGTCGTGGTGACCGAGGAGTGGTGGGGCGACTTCCAGTACCGGGCCTTTAACGTGTCGTACATCGGCAACTCGTGGGATATTCGCGACGAAGTGGAGGAAGTCGCTTCGAAGCTTAGGATCTACGTGCCCAAGAAGTAGCCGCCGCATCGGTTAGAGCAGGCCGTCTGCGGGAATGAGCGCTTCGTCCCAGCGGGCGATGATCTCGTCGACGGTCTGCTCCGGGCTCTGGTCGGACGAGTCGATCCAGAGCCCGACCCGGGGCGTGAGCTGCAGCGAGCGGTGAAACTCGCGCACAGCCCCTTCCAAACCGCCGTAGGCCGTGATCCAGTCGCCGTATGCGTTGGATCCGCGCCTTTTTTCCCGCTCCACCACGGCGTGCACGCTCGGCGCGAGGACGATCACCCGCAGGGGCCTGCTGCGCACCCAGGCGATGTACTGGCGCAGGAACCCTTCGAATACCAAGTCGGCGTGGACCGCGGTGAACCCTGCATCGACCAGCGAATCGACCAGCATGGCACCGTGTTTCAGCCGCAGCTCGAATTGGCGGATCGCTTCGGGGTCGGGGTCCGGCGACATGTCGACACGGCCGCGGACGATGAGCCTCCACATATCGTCGCCCTCGATGAAGGCGCTGTACTCAAACCGCTCCGCGAGCAGTCGGCCGACGGTCGACTTGCCTGCCGCTTGCACGCCCGTGACCAAAACCGCCGACGGTTCGTACACCCGTGTATCCTCCTCGCTACCGGACCATGACGCGGCGAAAGTCCGCAAAAAGCTCTGCGGGGACGAGACGTTCTCTGCCCACCACCGCGCCTAAGGGCACAAGGCGCGTCGTGCCGTCGCGCCAAGCCACCATGTGTCCGGTGACGTTTTCCTCCAAAGCGTGTAGCGTGCCGACGGCAAACCGCCAGGCGAGGTTCAAGTCAAAAGAATTGGGAGGTCCTCCCCGCAGCACGTAGCCGAGCACTTGCACGCGGGGATAGCGTCCTGCCCGTTCCGCAAAGCGTGCGGCAACGCGGTGGACTACACCTTCGAGCGCCGGATTGCCGAAGGCGTCAAAGCGCGAGTGGGTCACCTGGAGTTCTGCCGTCTGTACCCCTTCGGCGATCAGCGCGAGGATAGCCGGGCCGGTGCGTTCGTACACCTCGACCAGGTCATCGACCGACCACGGAAACTCGGGCAACGCGACGAAGTCCGCTTCGAGTCCGAGGGCGATGTGCAGCGTGAGCCAACCCGACGCACGGCCCATAACCTCGACCAGCATGGGATTGCCGTGGGCCCGGTTGGAGGGAATGATACCGGAGACCGCTTCGATGCCTCGCTGGACCGCCGTGGAAAAGCCCAAGGAGACATCCGTCTCGGCGATGTCGTTGTCGATGGTTTGGGGAACGGCGACAACCGGGACCGGGCTCTCGTCTGCGACGGCTCCCGCGATGCTCAACGTGTCGCCGCCGCCTATTACCACGAGGTGGGTGAGTCCGTGCCCTTCAATGTTTTGTACCACCTGATTCACGGCGCCCATCTTGACGACATTCGTGCGCGAGGTGCCCAGAATCGTTCCCGGTTTGAGGGTGACGTCGAGCACATCGGCCGGCGTCAGAACCTGCAGGTCGGGTTCGACGAGGCCCTTCCAACCGTTCCGAATGCCGATCACCTCTCCGCCCCGCTTCCATACCCCGACGCACAGCGCACGCAGGAACGCGTTAATTCCCGAAGAGTCCCCACCGCCGGTGAGAACACCCACGCGCCACGCCTTTTCCACCAGCCTGATCCCCCTTGTCTTCACTTCGCAGCGCACCGTTTCCCGCGCCGGGAACGGGCGGGAGCCCGCTCCCGCTGTGTCCTCATGCGCTGACGTCGCTGCGCCGCCCGCGATAATCTTCATCTATTTTGACGATCTTGTCTACCTTGCGAGCGGAATTTCCACCCTGGAACTCCGACGCGAGCCAAATATCCAGCAGCGATTTGGCCAGTTCCGGGGCGATCACGCGCGCACCGAAGCAAATCACCTGGGCGTTGTTGCTCTTGCGCGCCCGCTCGGCCGAGTACGGGTCGTGGCACACGGCAGCCCGCACGCCGGGCACCTTGTTCGCCACGATAGCCATGCCGATCCCCGTCCCGCAAACTAAGACGGCCCGCTCGAACTCTCCTTCGCTCACCTTCGTGGCGACCGTGTGGGCTACGTCGGGATAGTCGACGACTTCGCCAGCGTGCACTCCAAAATCGACAACCTCGATTTGCTTTTCCTGCATGTGAGCCTTCAGCGCCTCTTTCAGCTCGACCGCCGCGTCGTCGCATCCGATAGCGATTCGCATGTCGTGCACCTCCGCAAGCAGATGTACATTTGACCTCTGTGTGATCATTTATTCAATCTCCGGACAGGACACTCCTCCTGACCAACGCGCTCTTGTAACGAACGCATGTCTACGCGGGCGGAATCAGGCGCACAAAAACCCTTCCCGGTGCGATTCTTGCCGGTTGTTCACTTGTCCGGGGAGGAATCGGCCGGACCGTGACGTAAGATGTAAATGAACTTGGACATGATCATTTGTTCATTCCGGTGTCCCACAGTGGAGGGAGGGTGCCACGTGTCGGAGTATTTGATCGGCATTGACGCAGGTACGTCCGTCGTCAAGTGCGTCCTGTACGATGCCGCCGGCAGGCAGGTCGCACGGGCGGCAACGGGAACCGAAATATCCCGCCCGCAGCCCGGTTGGTGCGAGCAGGACATGAACGCCCTCGCCGGCCAGGTCGAGGCAACGCTCGCCGAGTTGGTGGCGAAGGCGCCTGCGGAAGCCCGACGGGTGCGGGCGATCGGCATCTCGGCGCAAGGCGACGGCACGTGGCTGGTCGACGAGGAGGGCCGTCCCGTGCGGCCGGCCTTGCTGTGGCTCGACGCGCGAGCCGCCTCCGTCGTGCGGCGCTGGCAAGAGGACGGGACGGCAGACCGCCTGTTCGCACTGACCTGGACGGCCCCCTGCGTTTCTTTGCAGCCTCCGCAGCTTCGCTGGCTGCAAGAAAACGAGCCCGACACCCTGGCGCGCACCCACGCGGTGTTGCACGCGGGCGATTGGATTTTTTACCGGCTTACGGGCATCTTGTCGTCGGAAAGGTCGCAAGTGGGCCACACTTATTTCTTGCGGCGCAGCGAGACGTTCTCGGCCCAGACATTCTCGGCGTGTGGGATCGAACCGTGGCTCGACCGCATCCCTCCCGTGCGCGACGGCCTTTCCGCTGTGGGCACCTTGCGCCCCGCGATCGCCGAACGCACCGGCCTGCCGGCAGGACTTCCGGTGGCGGGACCTCTCTTCGATGTGTGTGCGTCGGCCATTGGCCTCGGTGCTTTGCACGACGGCGACGTCTGCACCATCATGGGAAGCGCAGCGATCCACGAGATGACGCTGGCGGAACCATCGCCCGTACCCAACGGCATCGGCTACAACATCGTCATGGGACCGAAAAACCGCTGGCTGCGGATGCTCTCGTCAATGGCAGGCACGTTGAACGTCGATTGGTTTCTCAAGACGATCGGCGTTCCCGCGAGTTCCGGACAGCCCGTCTACACGGTTGCGGAAAACATGGTCAGCGGAACCTCTCCGGGCGCCGGCGGGCTCATCTACCTTCCGTTCATCGACGCTGCAGGCGAGCGCTCCCCCTTCGTCAACGACGCGGCCAGGGCCATGTGGTTCGGCCTTCACTCGGGATTGGAGAAGCGGCACATGCTGCGGGCTGTGTACGAAGGTGTCGCGATGGCGGCACGGGATTGCTACGAACACATGCCCAAACCGTTCTCGACCGTCCGGGCCGCAGGCGGCGGAGCGAAGAGCGCGGCCTGGATGGGCATCTTGGCCGACGTCAGCGGGAAGGTCGTGAATGTGTTCGCCGAGGAAGAGTGCGGCGCTCTGGGCGCTGCGCTCGCAGCCGGGACCGCCAGCGGGCTTTACTCTTCGCTCGAGGAAGGGGTCGGCGTCGCGGTGCGCATCGCCCGCCAAATCGAACCGGATCCGAAACGCATGGAGTACTACGACGAGCGGTACGGCGTATATAAAGCGCTGCTTTCCGCCGTGCTGCCCCTGTGGGAGGAGCGGGCCGCAGCGGCGAGCGGCGCGGCGGAAGCCCAATGAAGCGCACGGAGGGATAGGCCCCTCGCCCGGACGTCCGGCCATCTTACGACGACGAAACAAAGAAGGTGCTGCTAATGCGAGTGCTCATATCCGGCGATCACTTCATCAAAAACGAGCTGGTAGAAGAACGCCTGGTTTCTGCCCTAGGGAAACTGGGCGGCTTGGAATTTATCCATCACGGCAACGACTGGCCCCACGTTCCTTTCGAGTTCAACGATGAAATACAAGAGTACGTCGGGGACAGCGCGGAGATCTCCCGGCTGGCCGAGGACGCAGACATCATCGTCGCCCACATGGCTCCGATCGACAGGCGCGTCATCGAGACGGCCCGCCGCTTAAAGGCGATCGCGGTAGCCCGCGGCGGGCCGGTCAACGTCAACGTTAAGGCCGCCACCGAGCGGTCGGTGCCCGTCTTGTTCGTTCCCGGACGCAACGCCCGGGCCGTGGCCGAATACACCGTGGCGCTGCTGCTTGCCCAAGCCAAGCGCATCGTAGAGGCCCACGTCGATTTGGCCCGCAACGTCTGGCGGACCGAGCTGTACACCTTCGACGGTGCGGGCTGGGAACTGGACGGCCGTACGGTTGGTCTGATCGGCTTCGGTCACATCGGCCGCTTGGTCGCCGATATGCTGGCTCCTTTCGGAGTGAAGATCTTCGTCTACGACCCCTACGTCCGGGTCACCGATCCCCGGGTGACGCAAGTGTCCTTGGAAGAGCTATTACAGACCGCGGACTTCGTGTCTTTGCACGCCCGCGTCACACCCGAGACGACGCACCTGATCAACGCCAGAACACTCGCGATGATGAAGCCGTCGGCCCACTTGATCAACACGGCCCGCGGCCCTTTGGTCGATTACGACGCCCTGGTGGAGGCCCTGCAAAAGGGCGTCATCGCGGGTGCGGCGCTCGACACCTTCCACCTGGAGCCTCTGCCGGCCGATCACCCGCTGACGCGCCTTCCGAACGTGACGCTGACCCCCCATGTGGCGGGCTCGTCCAAGCAGGTCGTGTGGCGGGCCATCGACAGGCTGGCGGAAGACTTGCGCCGCCTCTTTACGGGTCTGCGGCCTTGGCACTGCATCAACCCGGAGGTATTGGAGGCGGACCAACGCGAGCGCGCGAGGCACGCTGACGTGTGATGTCAAGCAAAAAGGGGAGAATGGCTCGTGCTGATCGGAGCAGGACAGAAGATGTATTTAGGTAGACAGCAGGCAAGGCACTGGATGCGCCACGTAGCAGCCCATACCAAGGACTTAAAGCACGTCGAGCTTTTTGTCCTGCCGTCTTTCGTGTGGCTCTTGGACGCCCTGGAGCTGCTTTCAGGTACTCACATACGGTGGGGAGCGCAAAACGTGCACTGGGAAGATACCGGACCGTGGACCGGCGAAGTGTCGCCCCTTATGGTCAAGGAAACCGGGGCGACCATCGTCGAGATCGGCCATTCGGAACGCCGCACCCACTTCGGCGAGACCGACGAGACGGTGAACAAGAAGGTACTGGCCGCGCTCGACCACGGCTTGACCCCGCTGGTGTGCATAGGCGAAGCGGAACGGAACGAAAAGCTGGCGAGCGAAACGCTGCCCCGCCAGCTGGCCGCCGTGTTCCGGGAGGTACGTGAGGCCCGCTGGCCCGAAGTGGTCATTGCCTACGAGCCGGTGTGGGCCATCGGTAAGGACCGGCCCGCCGACATTCCTTATCTGCGGGAACGGTTCGAGCAGCTACGGACTTGGCTCACCGGGTCGAACCCCCGCTTCGGAGAGCGGGTCAAGGTGCTGTACGGAGGCAGCGTCGATCCGGATTCGACACCGGAGCTCCTTTCGCTGCCTCACATCGGAGGGCTTTTCATCGGCCGCGCCGCCCTCGATCCGGACGCGTTTTGCAAGATGGCTGCCCTGGCCGACGACGTCGCACGCAAGCGGGAGGTAGGATGAAGTGTTTCACGCAGGAGATAGCAACCGTCTGCTGGCTACGTACGCCGTACGGGCGCCCCAAGGCGATGTCCTGGCCGTGGCCCGCAAGTTCGCCACGGGGCAAACCGTAGGCACCTGGCTGCCCGTGCCGGGGCTCACCCCGGAGGCTCGGGCGCGGCACGAGGGGCGGGTGGTGGACGTGCTCGAAGTGCCTCCCCGCGAGATCGGCCCGGCGAGCGACGAGCGGTACGTCCTGATTACGATCGCGTTCCCTTGGGAAAACTTCGGCGCCAGCTTCGCCCAGCTTCTCACCACGCTCCTCGGCAACGACGCGTCGACGTCGGTGCAAGCTAAGCTCGTTTCCCTGGAGCTGCCGGCGACCTTCGCAGGCCAATTTCCGGGCCCGCGTTTCGGCATAGACGGCGTGCGCGAACGGCTCGGCATCTTTGATCGTCCCATCTTGCTCAACATGATCAAACCGTGCCTCGGTTTCACGCCGGAGGTTGGAGCCGAACTGTTCTACGAGACGGCCCTAGGCGGCGTCGATCTCATCAAAGACGACGAGCTCTTAGGGGACCCCGACTACTGTCCCGTCTCCGAGCGGTGCGTCGCCTATCAGCAGGCAGCAAAGCGCGTTTTCGAAGAGACGGGGCGAAAGGTAGGTTATTTGTGCAATGTCTCAGGCCCTCCGAAAAAAATGCGCGACAACGCCTTGCGTGCCGCCGAGGCGGGCGTCACCGGCCTCATGGTAAACTTCGTCTTCACGGGCTTCGACGCCGTCGCCGAGCTGGCCGCCGATCCGGACTTGGACTTGCCCATATTCGGCCATAGCGCCGGTGCCGGCGCGCTCTGTGAAGCCGCCGAGTCCGGAACAGACTCGTTCGTCCTGATCGGCCTCCTGCCCCGGCTTGCCGGCATCGACATCGTGCTGTACAACACGCCGTACGGGGGTTACCCGTATGCGCGGGAAAAGTACATACTGATGGCCGAAAGGCTGAAGTCGGAGGCTTTGCCCGTGAAGCCGTCCATGCCGGCCGTCGGCGGCGGCATCACGCCGCAGCTTATCCCACGCCTCATGCGTGAACTTGGAAACGACATCGTCATCGCCGCGGGCGGCAGCGTACAGGGCCATCCGCAAGGCGCCAAAGCCGGGGGCGATGCCCTGCGCCAGGCCGTCGACGCGACCTTGGCGGGCGTTTCCCTAAAAGAGTACGCCGCCGACCACGCCGAGCTGGCCGCCGCCTTGGCCGCCTGGGGCGACGAGCGGTAACCGTTTACCGGCGGGCGGCCGTCGACGCCTCGACGGCCGCCCGTTTTGCGGCAAGCGCTGCGCGCAATCGATCGATCAGATAATCATCTGTTCACCCGGGCCGTGTCCTGATCGGCGGCTAAGGCCACGAGCTCACGGGCGACGTGCTCGTCGGTGACCAGAGCATCGATGGCGCCGGTCTTAAGCGCCGCATGGATCGCCCGTACCTTCTCCGTCCCGCCGGCCACGCAAAGCACCGTCGGGATGCGGCGCAAGCGCTCCAGTTCCAGGCTGATGACCCGGTCTTCGAACTCCGATTCAATGATGCGCCCTTGATCGTCGAAGAAGTGACCCAAAATGTCGCCGACCGCCCCCATGGCGCGCAGCTGCGCCATCTCGGACGGGCTCAGAAAGCCGGCCTTCACCAGCGTCGCGTTGTGCATGGTGGTCCCGACGCCAACCAAAGCCAGATCGACGCGCTCGGCAAGCTCCAGCGTTTGCCGTATGGACGGCTGGCCGAGCAATATCGTGCGGGTTTCCTTCGAGTTCACGAAACACGGGGCAGGCACCGTATAGCACTCGCCGCCGAGTTTGCGGCTCAGGCCTTTGGCGATCTCGCCCGGATTGACGCCTGACAGCTGAGGCTGGCCCCCGAGCAGGCCAACGACGAGGGAACCGGCTACAGGCTGCGCCGGATAATGGCGCACCACCGCCGAGACGGTGACGCCCCATCCGACGCCGACGGAGGCGGCATCCGCCATAAAGCGGGAGAGCATCTCGGCTCCGACCTCGCCCAAGGCGTTCTCCAGGTCCTCGTCGGTCCAGGCGGCCGGAACGACAGCCGCTTGACGCAGCCCATAAAGGGTCTCGAGACGCTGCCGCAATTCCAGGCAGACCTCAAACGGAAAATTGATCTTGATCTCCACGATGCCTTCGTTGCGGGCGCGCACCAATAGGCGCTGCACTTTCACCCTGGAAAAGCCAAGCTTCTTTGAGATCTGTTCCTGGGTGAGGCCTTGCCGGTAATACAGCCAGCTGACCTGGACCAACAGGTCTTTGTCCTCCATGGTTTATGCTCCCTTCCCCACTCGCTCCTCTTGCTTCCAGCTTAACACGACGCGGAGCCGATTTGTATCCGGCACGGGTGGCCTGCCGCGGCATTTCCGCCGGAGCGCTGGCGGCAATCCCGTCCGGAGGGTCCGGCGCCGCGGCAATCGGCGGATATTTTTCAATTGTTGCGCTTACGGTGCATTTTCTCCGCGCGGGGCAGGAATTCACCCAACCCGCGAGTATTATATCAAATGAACTAAGGGATGTACATTTGTTCACTTCTTGCCCGGGAAAGGGGGAATGTGCCGCCGACCGCCGGAAACTCGTGTACGACGTGAGGACCTCGGTTGCGACAGCGTTTCCTTGCAGTAACACCAGACCCGAATCGGTTCCGCTCAAAGCGTGTAAGGAGGTAGATGTGGAGGATGGTCAAGGTTGCGAAGGGGTCTTTCTTGATCCTCATGCTTTTCGCGTTGGTCACCTGCGCGCCCGGCGCCCTGGCGCAAGTCGAGATCGAAGTTTGGCACTCGATGCCGGCCGGAGCGGCAACGGAAATTTGGCGGCAGCTGGTCGACCGCTTTAACGAGCAAAATCCGGACATCATCGTGCGGGACATTAACGTCGGCGGCTACACGACGGGCTACGAGAAGGCCGTGGTCGCCTGGGCCGGCGGCGCGCCCCCGAACATCATGCACCTCGAACAGGCACGCAACACGACCTTCATCGACGAAGGGCTCGTCCTGCCCCTCGAACCGTTCATCGAAAAGGATCCCACCTTCCCGGAGGACGATTTCATCCCCACCATGCGCAACGTGTTTACCTACGACCGGGATGGCAGGCTTTACGGCATTCCGTTCAACACCAGCACCCCGGTCAACTACATCCGCCGGGACCTGTTCGAACAAGCCGGTCTCGATCCCGATCGCCCGCCGCGCACTTGGGAGGAAATCCTGGAGTTCTCGCGCAAGTTGACGCGCGATACGAACAACGACGGTGATCCGGACACTTTCGGGACTTCCTTCTATTCCTGGGGCTGGATGTTCGAAGCGTGGCTGGGCCAAAACGGCGGCCGGGTGTTGAACGAAGACGGAACCCGCTTCTTGCTGAACTCGCCGGAAGCCATCGGCATGCTCGAGTTCACGCAGAAGCTCGTCCACGAACACCGGGTGGCGGACTACGGCGGCGGTGCCAGCTACTTCTACGTCGGCCGGGTCGCCATGACGGAAGGTTCGACCGCCTCGCTGCAAAACCACATCCGCCAAGCCGAAGACCTGGGCTACAGCTTGGGAGTGGCGCCCCTGGCTTGTAACGTCGAGTGCTACGCTCCGATCGGCGGCGGCGGCTTCGTCATCTTCGACACCGGCACCGCGGAACAGAAGGAAGCGTCTTGGCGGTTCCTGAGCTACCTGTCGTCGCCCGAGGTATACGCCGAATTCGCCAAGGGCACCGGTTACATGGTCGCACGCCGCTCGGCCTTCGAAGAGTTGCAAGATTACTTCCTGGAAGAGCCGAGGGCCCGGGTGACGTACGACCAAATCGACTACGCCTATCCTCGTCCACAGGTCCCGTTCTGGGAGACGATGCACGGTTACTACGGCAAGATCTATCAGGTGCAGATGGTGCAAAACGGAGACTTCAGGCCGGTACTTGAAGAGGCTACCCAGGTCGGCAACCAGCTCCTGGCCGAATGGCTGGAAAAGAGGGCGCAGCGCGACCGGTAGCGAAACGACACGCACGGGAAGCGACGGGGCGGGCGCACAAGGCAGCTGCCCGCCCCCGTGCCGTGCGAGGAGGGCCAAGATCAACGGGCCCGGTATGTGAAAGGTGGAGTGGCTTGTATGGCCGTGCTTGTCATCGCACATCGGGGCGCCCGGACGGAGGCACCCGAAAACACTATGGCCGCCTTTGAGCTGGCCGTCGACGCAGGCGCCGATATGATCGAATTCGACGTACAACTGACCAAGGACAAAGTGGCCGTCGTCATGCACGATCCGACCCTCGACCGGACCACCGACATGCGCGGCCGGATCGCCGAGCTCACCTGGAGCGAACTTGCGCTGGCCACGGTAGGCGGCGTCCAGTGGCCTGATTCCAAAGAACGCATCCCGAGGCTGGAAGACGTGCTGGCCTTGTGCCGGCACAGCGGCATCGCAGTCAATGTCGAGCTGAAACCGGCAAGCGACGATTTCAGGTCCCTGGCGGATGCCGTGGTCGAACTGGTACGCAAGACCCGCTTCCCCGCCGAAAGAGTGCTCATATCTTGCTTCAACCACGATGCCTTGCGTTACATCGAAAAATCGTATCCCGAGTACGCCTTAGCCGCCTTGTACAAGACCCGCCCCGAAAACCCCCTGAATTTACCCGGATCGGTCATCCACCCCGAGTTCGGCAGCGTCGACGAACACTTCATGCAAGCGGCGAAGGCGGCGGGAAAGCGAGTCAACGTTTGGACGCTCAACCGTGAGGAAGAATGGCGGCGGGCCTTGGAGCTGGGAGCCGACGGCATCACGACCGACGAGCCTCGCCTGTTGCGCTCGCTGCTCCGGGAAGGAAAGCTCGCAGGCACCGCAGCTCCTTAAGGCCCGAGAACAGGGCAATCCCTTACGCGGCCGGATCGAAGACGGAGCCGAGGAACAGTACAGCACCCGTCTCTTCGTCCCGAATGGCCACGAAGAACGGCCGGTCGGCGACGAATTCGAACTCGTATGCCGGCAAGCTGGTGACCGCAAAATCTACCGACGTGGCCGCTGCCGCCTCCGTCCCCTCTTCGTCCACCTTCAGGACCGCCTGGTGGCTCACGTCGCTGATGTACACGTTCTGCCCGGGCGCCGGTTCGTGGATCTCGCCGAAGTCGGCGCGCCCCGGGTCGAAGGCCGCCGCCATCCCTAAGGCTTGGAGGGTCGCTGCAAGCCGTGTCTTGTACGAAATCTCCACACGGGGCAACCAAACCTGGCCGAGCCGCGAGCGGAAACCTGCCGTCCAAGTTTGCCAATCCTCGTACGTGAGCGACGCGGCGAACTCGTTCAAGCTGCGGTCCTCAGCCGGCAGGAAAATATACATGGCCAGTCGCTTCTCGTCCCCGTAAGGCAGACGGATCGCCTGGAACTCTTCCGCCTGATAGTAGTCGACCTGGCCCGATTTGTACATCATAGGCACCTGCTTCACGTCGCCCGTGGGCAGATGGAACGGCCTAGGTTGCGTGATCGCGGGATCGAACGGCTCGGACCATTCTCCTTTGAAGTAGACGGCGTTTACGATGAGCATGACCGTCTCGGGGTCCAGCGAATCGAACAGGACCGGGATAAGCCCTTCCGTCTGCCGGCTAACCCAGTCGTTCACGATCGTCTCGCTCCCGGGGCTCTTGAAACTGAGGGGCGAGACGGTGGCCAGATAAAACTCTTCCATGCGCTCGATGTATTCCTGGTAAAACGTGAGCTCCTGAGAGTACCACAGTGCGTTCGCGACATTGAGGCGCGCGCCCAAGTCTTCGGCGCCGTAACGCTCCAACAGCTCGCGCACCGCCGTGTTCAGCCCGTCCCGCGAAAGGTCGCCGAGCTGCAGCACCTGGCCCATTTCTTCGGCGGTGATGCCGGCGGCTCCGTTATAGGCCATCGTAAGCGCGACGTGGATGCTGAGCGGGGAGATGAACACTGTTTCGTCCGGGGTCGAGGCTGCGAGCCTGCGGTAGAGATCGAGGCCGAAGCGGTTTTGGGCAGCGATAACGTCTCCCATGGCAGCCTCCAACTGCTTAGGCGAGGGCTCGGACTTCTCACCGCACCCAACGGCCAGCGCCGCAACGGATAGCAACACCAACGCACAGGTGAGTACGTGTAGCCGAGCAATTCGCATGGATTGTGCACCTCCGGCCCCCCCGGACTGGGTGGCTCGCACGGAAATGCTACTCCATAGCCCGCCCGATCCCTGCACGAAAATATAAGAAATGCGGAAAGGACCGGCCGGCCGGCCGGTCCCCGTCATTCACGGAGCGTAGGTGAAGACGAAGAAGCCCGTGGTCGTGTGGGTGTCGATCGAAAGCACACGCCACATCACCACGTAGCGCCCCGGCGGGAGTTCCTTCTTCAGCGCAATGTTAATCTCGGCCGAGATACGCGCCTGTGTGGTCACCCCTTCGTCCGCCCGCTGCGCCGCATCGTTGCGCAAATTCAACACTTGCTGCACGAGCGCACTGGCCGCGGCCCGCAAGCGCACGGGATCCTCTTCGTCGGACGCAAGCGGATATACCTTAAACGTGCTGAAGGGCACCTCCACGGGTTCTGTAAAGCGCAGGATTACCTCGTTCAGCTCCGAGGCGACCGTCGCATTCTCGGCCGGGAAGCTGGAATCGAGGTAAGCGTGGGCGCCGGCCAAGCTCGTAGCCCCCAGCAGCAGAAGGCATGTCCACAGCAACGTGCGAAAAGTTACCGGTTGGCTGCCCATACGGTCCAGCCCCCTTCTTTAGTTAGGGAACCGCAGCGTCGCGATGTCCAGTACCTCATGGAGCTCGAAAACTTCGTCAAACTCGACGTCATGGATGAAACCCCAAATCCGCAGCTTGTAATGGCCCGGTACGGTGAGCAGAATGTCCGCCGTATAGCGCCCCGGTTGTCCGTGCTGGGCCCGAACCGGCATCTCCCTCCTCGTGACGCCGTCGGGCGCGATAATCTCGGCAAAAATCGTGCCCTCCAGGTGTTCGACGGGCTCACGGTCGGCGGCACGGCGAACGATCAGGTCCAATCCGTTCCGCTCCCCGGTATAAATGGGCTCTCGCAAAAAGCCCACCGACACTAAGTACTCCCCGCCGACTTCTTTCGTCTGGTGCGCCGAAACCGGAAGCGCAATTCCCGCCAACAACGCGACAAACAAGGCGTACATTACAAGTCGCATGCCGAACCTGTTCACCTGTGTCACCTCACCCACGATGATTGTCCCGGACGGGACGATATTCCTCGGCTTTACCATATGGGCAAAGGGAACCTTTTCCCAGTGTCATATGTCCCGTTTCGTAGGACATAGGTACCGGTGCGGTACGTCTTCCGGTCTCAGTCCTTGTAGGGATCGAACAGGTCCGCAGGGGCCATGGCCACCCCGATCGGTTTCAAAGTGTAGAGGATATCGATCGTATCGGCGTGGGCATCGAGTACCTCCTGCAGCTTGCGGTATACGTCGGGGGCTTCGTCGGGACCACCCCCTCGCAGCTCGACGCCGTAGGCCGCGACGCGCTTTTCCATCTCCTGTTGGCTAATGAGACCGCCGACGCGGACGCGCTTTTTGCCGACCCGCTTCCACCGGCCCGCGGCCTGCGTCCGGCTCATAATGCGCCCTGCCCCGTGCACCGTACTGTAAAGGCTGGCCCTGGCCGCCGGCGTATCCTTGCCACGGATAACGACCGAGATGTCGCCCATGCTGCCGCCCACGAAGCTCTCTTGACCGGGGTGGCACGGCGTTGCGCCCTTGCGTATGACCCAAACTTTCCTTCCGAAATGCTCCTCTTCCCACGCGAAGTTGTGGTGGTTGTGCACGGAGTACGTCGCCCGCGCGCCCAAAATGCGCAGTACCTGATCGACCACGTAATCCCGGCCGGCGTACGCGTACTCCCCGGCCAGCCGCATCGCCTCGAGGTACGCCTGTCCCAACGGTGTGTCGGTGCGAAGCAGCGTCGGCGGGGCGTCCATACTCTCCCCGCGGGATGGCGCGTCAAAAGGCAAGTTCGCGGCCAGGTTCAAAAAGCCCGTCGCCGTCTTGTGGCCGAATCCCCGGGAGCCGAAGTGGACTGCCACCCAAAGCCGTCCCGTCCCCAGTTCCTCCAGAAGGTCGACGTAGTGATTGCCCGCGCCCACGGTGCCCAGCTGCTCCCGGGCCAGTTTTTTCAGCGCCGCCACGCCTGGATGGACGTTCCACCGAGGACTGTCGAAAAGGGGATGGTCAATAGGCGTCGGATTCTTGCGCCCAAGGCCGAAGCTGATCGTGTTGAAGATGGTGTCCATGATCTTGGGCAGGTCTTTGCGGACATCTTCGACGGTCAGATCGGTGCGCACCGCCTTGTTGCCGCAGGCGATGTCGAAACCGACCCCCGACGGCGAGACGAGCCCGTCGTAAGCGACCACCCCCCCGATGGGCATCGAGTAGCCCTTGTGTGCATCGGCGCAAAGCACGGAGCCTACGGTCTCGGACGGCTCGGCGCACCGTTTGATCTGCGCGAGCGTGTCCGCATCGGGATCGCCGAAGACGACGGTATCTCCCACCATGCGGTAACCCATCTTCTCATCGCGGTGAACAGGCGCCATGGGCATCAACTCCTTGCTGCGGACAGATGATGCGTCAACGAACAGCTTATCCCATGGTGCCTGTTCTGTCCAATGACCCCAAAATGCGGCCTTTCAGCTCGACGAAAGCAGAGGCCAAGGGGCTGCGGGGACGGGGCAGGGCGACCTCGATCTCCTCCACCACCCGGGCCGGCCGGCTGCTGAGCACGATGACCCGGTCGGCGAGCAAAATGGCCTCCTCCACGTCGTGCGTCACGAGCAGGATGGTACGGCCCAGCTCGCCGTGGAGACCCGCGAGCCACTCCTGCAGCCGGCGGCGGGTTTGGGAGTCCAAAGCGCCGAAAGGTTCGTCGAGGGCCACAATGTCGCGCTCGGTGAGGAAGGTCCGCAGGAGCGCAGCCCGCTGGCGCATCCCTCCGGAAAGCTGTCCCGGATACGCTCGTTCGAAATCTTCCAGGCCGAAGAGGGGAAGCCACTTACGTGCCTTCGCCTCGGCTTCCTTTTTGGGCACGCCTTGCACGATCTGGGGCAGGATGATGTTGTCCAGGGTGCGCCGCCAAGGAAACAGCAGATCCGCCTGGGGCATGTAGGCGACCTGCTTTCCGGGTGATTCCGCGCGCCGGCCGTCGATTTCGATCCAGCCCGCGTCGGCCGATTGCAGTCCGCATATGATCTCCAGCAGCGTGCTCTTTCCGCACCCGCTCGGCCCGATGATCGCCACGAACTCCTCGGGCGCGACGTCGAAGGAGACACCGTCCAACGTGAGCAAGGAGCCCCCATCGTACGGGAACGCCTTGCTCACGCCGTGTACACGAAGGCGGGGCAAACCGATCACCCGCTCAGCCCGGGCAGGAACTCGTTGGTAAAGGCACCGGACGCATCGAAGGGCGCCTCGATGAGGCCGTTTTCGTACATCCAGTCGCCGAACCGCTGCCAGACCTCATGCTCCTGCCATCCGAAGAAGGGCGCGTCGGCGATGTAATGGGGGCTGAGCCACTCCTGGCTGCGGCGGACGAGCTCGGGATCGTACTCGGGCACGTACTTGAGCAATATTTCCGCCGCCTCCTCGGGGTGCGCGGCTGCGAACTCATAACCGCGAACCGTCGCATGCACCACGGCACGCACCAGGTCCGGCCGGGTCGCGATCAGGTGCTCCGACGTGACGAGAATGGGCGTGTAGTAGTCGGGCACGGCGTGGAAGTACTGGTCCATCATCACGACGTCGAGCTCTACCCCGCGCAGCTCGGCCTCGATGCCTTGCCAGCCGTAGTAGATCCAGGCGAGGTCGATGTGGCGCTCCAAGGCGGTGATCAGGTCCATGCTGCCCGGAATGGCTACGAACTGCAGCTTTTCGATGTCGCCTCCGTCGGCCTCCATCATGTGCTTCAAGATGGCGCGCTCGATGGGCAGGCCCGATCCACCGAAACGCTTCCCTTCAAAGTCTTTCGCCGTCTGGATGCCCTTGCCGATGGAAGCAAAGCCCGACGTGTTGTGCTGCACGATCGCGGCTACGGACACGACGGGCACGCCTTCCACCCGGGCGCTCGTCATGAATTCCTGGAAGCTGATACCGAACTGGGCCCGGTTCGTCGCCACGAGAGCCAACACGTTGGTGTCGGCGCCCGGCGTGACGACGACCAGGTCGATGCCTTCTTCCTCGTACCAGCCTTTGTCGAGCGCCACGTAGATCCCCGTGTGGTTCGTGTTGGGGGTCCAGTCGAGGTTGAGAATGACCCGCTCCAGTGCAACGGCGGGCGCCGCGGTGAATAACGCTGCCAGCAAAACGATTGAAACGACGGTACGGTAACGCACTGCCGAACGACCTCCTTATGCGGTGGGCCGGTTGCTCCCGGCTCCGGCCTCAGGTTTTCTGTTCTCGGGTTGCCTGTTGCTCGGTGACGTAACGCTCCCAAGGGAGAATGACGTGCCGAGCCCAGTCGACGATCTTAAAAAGCAGAACCGAATAGAGCGATATCAGGACGATGCCCGCAAACACCTGCTCCGTCCGGAAAGAGTGGGCCGAGCGGACGATGTACATGCCGAGACCGGCGTCGGCCCCCATCCACTCGCCGATCACCGCAGCCATCACCGCGTACGTCGCCGCCACCCGCAATCCCGTGAACAAGCTGGGCAGAGCGGTGGGCAGCTTGACGAGGATGAACTCCTGCCATGGGCTCGCTCCCATCGAACGCAGGAGCTTCAGCCGGGCGGCGTCGGCCGAGCCCAAACCGTCGACTACCGCCACGGCAATGGGAAAGAAGCAGGCGATGACGACGATCAGGAGCTTGGGCAACATGCCGTAACCGAACCAGATGACGAGAAGCGGCACAAGCACGATCGACGGGATGGTCTGCGAGATGATGATCAAAGGGTAGAAGGCCCGGCGCAGAAGCGGCACAAGGTGCAGCAGGCTGCCGACTGCAATGCCGAGGGCCACTGCGGTGACGAGGCCCACCCCCGCCTCGAGCAAAGTGACGCGGCTGTGCACTCGGATCAACACGTCGAGGGAGTCAACCAGAGCCCTCGCGACTGCGGACGGCGCCGGCAACAGGTACCGCGGGATCTCGAGAAAACGGGTCGCGCTTTCCCATATCAGCAGAAGGGCCACCACGACGACCCAAACCGGCGCCGCTTGCCGCAACCGCTTGCCCAGGCCGCGCCGGACGGACGCGAAGTGGGCGCCGGCCCGGTCGGCGCGTCCTTTGACCCCACCTGTAACCGCCTGCCTTTCCGCCCACTCAGTGCCCCTGGTCTCGATACTTCCTCACCTTTTCCTCCGCGGTGCCGATATCGTTGCCGCTCACTAACTTGATGTAGGTGGATACGGTTCCGCCGCTCGCTTCTACGACTGCCAGGTGCGCCTCCTTTGCCACCTCGACGAGCCGCTCGAGGGGCCCTTCGACTACCGTCTCCATCGGGCCCACCGTATAAGAAAGGCCCGATTTGTCGATCACCGCGATGGCCTTGTCGACGAGGGTCCAAACCCGTTCACGGCTGCCACCGGAAAGGGGAAGGACTTGAATCGCCATGGCCGACCTCATAACAACCAGCTCCTTCTTGGTTTGGCGTTGACAAAGGGTTGTGACAAGGCGGCCGCGTGAGGAGAGTCACTGGGAGGAATGAATGAAAGACGGGAGGATAAAACAGGCCGCATCCACGAGCGCGGATACGGCCACACAAGACGAGAGTCCTCGGTTCCCTGCCGCCGGCATTACCCGGATCAGGTTCAAAGGGTCGACGGTTGCCACACACCGTCCTCTCAGCCGGGCCTACCCAGCTCCCCTACGCAAGCAAGCTATTCCTTTGTCGCCTCCAGTCTAGTACTACCGAACAAAGATGTCAAGGCGGCTGACGCGATCCGCCTCCGGCTACACCCGCAAGATCCCGCGGAAGCCCCGGCTGGCATAATACGACTGGGCCCCGTTATGGTAGATGAACACCCTGCCGAAACGGTAGTCGCCGAAGAGGGCTCCCCCCAAGCGCCGGACCTCGAGCGGGGTCTTCAGCCAGCTCGACGTTTTGGTGTCGAAGGGACCGAGCTTCTGCAGGGCGAAGTACTCGTCCTCCGTGAGGAGCTCGATGCCCATCTCCCGCGCCATGTCCATCGCGCTCGTCTCGGGCCGGTTGGCCTTTCGGGATTCCAGGGCCGCCCTGTCGTAGCAGACGCTCCGGCGCCCGGAGGGGCTTTCCGGCGAGCAATCGCAGAAGATGTACTCGCCCGTCTGCTCGTCCCGCCCGATCACATCCGGTTCGCCCCCGGTTTGCTCCATCGCGCGCAAGGACCGAAGCTTCGCCTCATTTGCCTCTAGCCTCGCCTGCACGTCGGCCCACTCGATGCCTTCGTGCCGGTGCATGTTTTCCTCGAACCGCTCCCGCAGCTTGGTGAGAAGGGCCTGCTTTGCTTTGGCGTCCATGTGCCTGCCTCCTTATCTTCCGGACGGACATCGCCCCCGGTCACTCCCCCACCGTGGCCGCGGGTAGCGTCGCCGTAAGTGCGGCCGCCGCACGGATCTCCGCACGGCAGCCTACAACTAAAACACCCACCCCAGACGTTCCAGCCTTTCCCGCATGTGCAGGCGGCTTGCGCTCGGCCTTGCCAAACGGCGGGCCGTGTGCTCCAGCCAGCCGTACACCTCCGGCTCCCGGGCATCTTCGACGGCCACGCGGCGCTTCGCGTAAATCCCGCTTTCGGCCGTCACCGCATCGTAACGGCCTAGCGCCTCATCCAAGCCGGCGTCGCTGTATTCCTCCCGGTGCAACACGACTTCCAAAGGCAGCCGGTGGCGCACCCGCGGCGCATCCGCCGGATAGCCCACCGTCATGCCGAAAAGCCCGAAGGTGCCCGGCGGCAGGCGCAAGAGCTCGGCTACTTTCTCTAACTCATTGCGCAGGCCGCCGATGTAGCAGATGCCCAGTCCCAAGCTTTCGGCCGCCAACGCCAAATTCTGCGCAGCCAAGGCCGCATCGACTACCGCGACGATGAACATTTCCAGGCCCGCACTTTGCATCTCGTAGCCTTGCCGCTGAGCGACCCGTTCCAGACGGTGCAGGTCCGGGCAGAACGCCAAGAACAGCGGTGCCTGTGCAACGAAGGGATTCTTGCTCCACTCGGCCAGCAGGCGGCGCTTTTCCGCATCTTCTACGGCCACAATGCTGTAGGCCTGCAGATTCGACGACGTCGACGCACTTTGCGCGGCCGTCACGAGCACTTCCAACAAACCTTCAGGCAGAGGATCGGGCCGGTACGCACGCACCGACCGGTGGCGCGCCATGAGACGGATCACGTCGTTCACGAGCTCCTCCGGCACCCTCCGGCCTTCCAAGTCGAAGCGGTCGACGTCCCGGCCCATAACTTCTCCACTGCAGCTCATCCAAAAACCCTCTCCTTACGTCAACGCCCTTTCCGCTACCGCCCGGCATGCGGCGTTCCGCTGGTTCCTTCCCATTCCTCAGTGATGCCGGGCCAAAAATTCCAGAACGCGGCGATAGACGGCGATTTCGTTCTCGACACGGCTGAATCCGTGGCCTTCGTCCTCGATGACCATGTACTCTACTTCCGTGCCCTGGGCCCGCAGCGCCTCGACGATCTGGTCCGATTCCGCCTTCACGACCCGAGGATCGTTTGCGCCCTGGATGACGAGCATAGGCTTCGTCATGTTTTTCAAGTAGGTGATGGGGCTGTCTTCGGTCAGCTTGTCCTTATCCCGCTCCGGATTCCCCAGCCACTGGTCCATCATCGGCTTCCAGAAGTCGGGAACGGAATTGTAGAACGTAAACAGGTTCGAAGGACCGAAGATATCGACGCACGCCCGCCAGTATTCGGGATGGCGCCCGTGGAGCAGCAGTGTCATGTACCCGCCGTAGCTGCCGCCGACGACGAACAGTTTCCCCCGCTCGGCGATGCCCTGCTCGATCAGCCACTCGACGCCGGCGACGCAGTCGAGGCGCGGCCCGTGGCCCCAGTCGCGCTCGACCATCTTGGTAAAGCGCGTGCCGTAACCGGTGCTCCCCCGGAAGTTCGGCGCAAAGACGGTATATCCCGCGGCGAGAAGTACTTGGAACAGGCTGCGGTACGCCTTGCGTTCAGCCCACTGGGGACCGCCGTGGGGCCAAAACACCGTGTACCCGTTCGCTTTCTCCGGCAGGGGACGGAAGAGGAGCGCCTCGATCTCGAGTCCGTCGAAGGACTTGTACCGCACCACTTCGGCCGGACGGAGCGATTCGGGCGCCACACCGAGCACCCGGTTGTCGGTGAGCCGTTCCCAGTCGCCTCCCGGAACCAGGCGGCTGATGTTGAACGGTACGTCGCTGCTGCGCCCCAGGACGTACAAAGTGCCGCTCTTCGCCACGTGCAAGCCCTCGACGGTATCGTACGGAAGCGGGATCTCGTCAAGCCGGCCCGTATCCAGATCGTAGCGGTACAGGCGGTCGGCGACCCCCTGCATCGCCAAGATGTAAAGAGCGTTGCCCTCGCGGTGTGCCTCGAGGTGTATCATGTCCTGACCCTCGAGCCGGACGAGCTGCGCAACGGTACGGGTCGGCACGTCGTAGCGGGCGAGGTAGTGGATGTCGTCGCCTTCATCGGTTACGAAGTAGACCGTGTCCTTGTCCCAGATGACCGCCGCGCCTGCCCCGTGGGGCTCGTCCGCACGGCGCAGAGGCAGCCGCTCGCCGCCCGTGTGCAAGTAGACGAACCGCATCGTGTTCGAAAGGGCCTCGGCCGTGACGAACGCGTCGCCTTCCCGCGCCACGGTCACAAGGAACGTCGTCGCGCCCTCTCCCGTGTACAGCAGCTCCTGCTCGCCCGTCTCCAGGTCGTAGCGATAGGAATTCAAGAACTGGGGATTTCCCTGGGAAGTGCAGTAGTACAGATAACGGCCGTCTTCGGACAGTTGGATCGGGAAAAACTTCTCCCCTTCGGCCTGTAAGAGCGGCAAAGGATCGCCACCGGCCGGCGGCAGCGCGTACACCTGCCAGTTTTCGTCACCGTCCCGGTCGAAGGCGGCGATGACGTAGCGCCCCTTCGGATCGGGCAAGATGTTCGAGCACGCTTCTCCCAACGTCGTGAACGGATACGGGTAGCGCCGCTCCAGATCCATCGCCCACAGGTTCATCTTGCCGTCCATGTTGGTACAGTAAATCAAGGTCCGTTCCTCGGCATCGACGGCAAAGGGACCGATGCGGAAGGTGCGGAAATACTGCTCTACGCCCGGCGGCGGAAACTCGATCGGCACACAGATCTCCTCCTTGACAGAAAATCATTCTCGCTCCAAGCTACCTTATTTTCGCCGCGGCGTGCAAGGGGACCGGCTTCTCTACAGTGGCCGGCTTTCCGGTGCCCTTCGCTAGGCCGCGTCATGACACGATCCGGTATGCCTCCCACAAGTTGGAAACCAAGAGCACGGCGAGCGCCCACCCAAGGCCCGCCTTGTGTACTCCGGCAAGAAAAGGCGGGCGCGGCCTGACGGGTTCGCTCGCGAAGCTGAAAAGGCGCGGGGACCGGGCGACCGCGATCGAGTGGGTCGACGCCGCGATCAGGCAGTACGCGCCGATCTCATACAGGCCCGAACGCGCAAGGACCGTCCACGACGGTGCCAACGGTTCCGGCATGGGAACGGAAAAGGAGTTCGTCCCCAAAAGCAGCCCGTAGTGGACGAACCAAAGGAGCGGCGGCAGGTAACCTAACGGGTAGCCATCGATCTGCAAAAGGCGATTGGGAAGAACAATAAAAAGGCCTGCTATTGCCAGATTGATTGCGGCGATGCGGATAAACTCGAACAGAAGCGACGGTGCGGCCTCGGTTCCGGCTAACACCGCGGCGCCGGACTTCCCGCGCAACACCGCCTCGGGCAAGAGAGCATAGGCAACGATCCAAGACACGTAGAAAAGGATCAGGCCGAGTCCCAAGAGCGCTGCGAAGCGCACGGGCAAACTATCGTGCAACAGCAGCCTGCGCAGCAAAGCTTGCGAATCCTCCTCGCTAAGGGAATTTTTTCACATAATGGATCCTGACTACGCTACGGGGGTGGCAAATTCCTCCAATTGCGTCCAGGACCGAGACGCCGCGGGCACGAAGCGCCATCGCACGGACGCGAAACGGCACCGGCTGCAGGTCCGGCATACACCTGCAGGCCGGTGCCGTTTCACAGGAGGGGCGCCGCAAGGTCACACGTGCGTGACCCCAACGCCAGTGCTCGGTCCTGCATAAAGATCGGCGTCGAGGCCCCGAGTGAAGCGAGCCGTCAGCACGCCGGCCGTCATGGAACCGCTGACGTTGACGGCGGTGCGGCCCATGTCGATGAGGGGCTCTACGGAAATGAGCAGGCCCGCGAGGCCTACGGGCAAATTCAAGACCGACAGCACCAAGATCGCCGCGTACGTGGCGCCTCCGCCGACTCCAGCAACGCCGAAGGAGCTGGCGGCCACGACCGCGAGCAAGGTGAGCAGAAATCCGGGCGTGAAGGGGTCGATACCCACCGTCGGCGCGATCATCACGGCGAGCATGGCGGGGTATACGCCGGCGCAGCCGTTCTGCCCGATGGAAAGCCCGAAGGAACCGGCGAAGTTGGCAATGCCCTTCGAGACGCCGAGTTCGTCGGTCATCGCCCGTACCGTAAGGGGCAGCGTCGCCGCGCTCGACCGGGAAACGAACGCGAAGCTTAAGACCGGCAGCACCTTCCTGACGTACGCTGCGGGATTGAGGCCCACCATCGCCTGCAGCAACAGGTGCACGCCGAAGGTGACGAGGAGTGCGACATAGGATGCGATGACGAATTTGCCCAGCTGCCAGATGGCTCCGTAATCACTGGTTGCCATGACCCGGGTCATGAGGGCCAGCACGCCGTACGGAGTAAGCCGGATGACGATGCGGACAATCCCCATGACCACACCGTACAGGGCGTCGACCAAGCGCTCGAAGGTCTCGGCGGCCTTTTGGTCGTGTTTGCGCAGGCCAAGGTAAGCGAGGCCGACGAACGCGGCGAAGATGACGACGGCGATGGTCGAAGTTCGACGCGCACCGGTGAAGTCCAAGAACGGATTGGCCGGCAAAAGCTCGAGGATGCGCGCCGCGTAACTTTGCCCTTGAATGCTGCTGAAGGTAGATTCCAGACGGGCAGCCCGCTCGAGTTCGGCCGGCCCCTGCTCAATCTGGATCGCCTCGAGTCCGAACAGCGCGGCCGATCCGATTCCGGTGAGCGCCGCGATGGCCGTCGTGCCCACCAAGATACCTATGATCAGCAGGCTGATCTTACCGATGTTCTGCGTCAGTTCGAGACGGGTAAAAGCGGCCACGATGGAGATGAAGACAAGCGGCATAATGAGCATTTGCAGGAACCGGACATAGCCGGAGCCGACTAGGTTCACCCACTCGAGGGATGCGCCCAGGACTTCCGACTCCGCACCGTACACCCAAAGGAGCCCGAGGCCGAAAAGGATGCCCAGGCCAAGGCCTGTGAAAACCCTGATGGAGAACGACACCTTGCGCTCCCGCATCCAGTAGAGCAGCCCGATGAGCAGGAGCAAGACGCCGACGTTTACGATGACGGGCAGTGTGGACATGGTGGAAACCTCCTTCGTTGCCAAATGCATATGCTGAGGGATGGCGCCAGTATATCACGCACATTCCGACCGGTCAATATGGGATTAGCAGCGGGCGGAGCGGCAGGCTTCGGCGGGAGCGGCGGCGAACCTGGATTACACCTTGAACTTTCGAGGTGAGAGCAAATGGCGATTGTGGCTGTGAGCATTGCCCCGCTAGGGACCGAGACGGCCAGCGTGAGCAAGTACGTCGCGGCCGCGGAGAAGGTACTGCGCGAGGACGGCAGGCTGCGCTACCGGCTCGATCCCATGTTCACCACGATCGAAGGCGACCTGAGCGTCATCTTCGAAGTGATTCAGAAGATGCAAGAGGCCGTCTTCGCCGAAGGTGCGGTGCGGGTGAGCACGGTCATCAAGATCGACGAGCGGCGGGACAAAGAAGCACGGATGGAAGACAAGGTGCGCAAGGTCGAGGCGCTACTCGAGGAGTGATGCGCACGCGAAAAGGGGCTGGTGGAGAAGCGACAAGATCATCGCTTCCAGCCAACCCCTTTTTCCATTCGGCTGGCGGAGCCTACGACGCGTTGCGCCACGTGCCCGGCTCCGCCTCCCAGATGAACTTGTCGGTACCGTAAGGCTCCAACTCGTCGATCCAGGTCGCCCGTGGATCGAACTTGGCGAAGAATGGCCGGTAAGTCCAGGCGGGATTGCGACCTTGTATCATGCGGAGCACGAACACCTTGTCGCCGTTGATCTCGGTCACGCCCTGGACTTCGATTTTGCCCGGCGTCGCCGACATGCTCGGGCCGCGCACAGTGCGAACGAGGCCTGAGGTCTGGCGAACGGCCTCCTGGTAAATCTCCACGGCCCGGGCCAGGGGCACTTCAAAGTAGTTTTTCGGGCCCGTATCCCGCTCGACGAACATGTAGTAAGGGATGAGGCCCAGTTGCACCTGCTTTTTCCACATCTTAGCCCACACGTCCGGCGAATCGTTGATGTGGCGCACGAGGGGCGACTGGGTGCGGATGTTCACGCCCGTGCTGCGCAGACGCCGGATGGCCTCTTCCACCATCGGGGTCCCGAGCTCGGCCCAATGGTTGAAGTGGGCCATGATCGCGACGTGTTTGCCGCCTTCCACCAGTTTCTCCAGCAAGGCCAACAGCTCGTCGGCATCGGGATCGGTGACGAAACGCTGCGGCCAGTAGGCGAGGGATTTCGTGCCGATGCGGATGTTCTGCACGTGCTCGAGGCTCGGATCGAGGAGCGGCTCGAGATAGCGCCTAAAGACCCGCGTCTTCATCACCATCGGGTCGCCCCCGGTGAACAAGACGTCGGTCACACCCGGGTGCGCCCGCAGGTAGTCGGCAAAGGTCTCGGCTTCGCGGCCTGCGAACTTCAAGTCTTCCATGCCGACGAATTGCGCCCACCGAAAACAGAAGGTGCAGTACGAGTGGCAGGTTTGCCCGGCTGCAGGGAAAAAGAGCGCCGTTTCCCGATACTTGTGCTGCACCCCCCGGAGCCTCTGTCCCTCGAACGTGGGCACGTTTTGCTCAAGTTGTCCGGCCGGATGCGGGTTCAGTTCCAGGCGGATGGCATTCACGGTCCGCTCGAGTTCGTCGCGATCGCCCTTTTTCAGCAGATCGGCGACACGGTTGAAGTGTTCCTCCGACAGCATCCCCGGCTGGGGGAAGGTAAGCTGGAAGATGGGATCCTCCGGAATGTTGTCCCAGTCGATGAGCTCGTCTACGACGTATTGATTCACCTTGAAGGGCAGTACCTGCGCCACCACTTTGATGGCGAAGCGCTGCTCTTCGGTGAGCTTGCGTATTTGGGGCAGCGATTCGAAGTTCCGGACATCATACGCCTTGTAATCTGTCACAAACTCCTGGATCCATGCGTTGCGTGCTGACAACGTGGACATAATCACACTCCTATCTCTTTCGTGATGTTCAGGTAGGAGCGATCTCCGGCGGGACCTTCGGAGGAGCCATCCGGCGGCCCTACGATCCGCCGGGCAGCTTAGCCCCGTAGTCGCGCCTTGCCGGCCTCGGCCCTGGCCGGAGACCTTGTTACGGCCCTGGCCGGAGACCCTGTACCCGCATCACTGGGAGGTAGTCGTGCTGCGTCCGCCACCTGACGCCTACAGCACGCCCGCAGATGTTGCAGCGGCGCCTCGTCCGCTGACTATCGTTCCCCCGAAAAAGCCGAAGGCAGGATGTGGGGATACCGCCCCGCCGCCCCGCCCTCAACCCCCAAGAATCGCGTACGTTGTCTGCTATTAAACTGCTTTGTCCGATACGTCAGTGAAAATTCTCAAAGGATGACCCGAGCTCCCACAACCACGTGCCTCTGCCTTACGACTTCACACGGCCGGATCCCGGCCAGGTCCTCATCTCCTACCTGGAAAATTTGGTGTCATACGAGGCTTGATACCGCTCCGATGCGGCATCGAGACGTTCGCCAGGGACGAAAGTACTTGGCACCTCGGTCTCTGCTACGACACTATACCACAAAAACGCGTCTTGTGCATAATGCTGCCCTGAACTGGTCGTTCCTCGGGTACCGTCGCCGCGGCCAGATCTTGCGTTTTCCGGCGTGCGCAGGCATCTAGCGAGGATTACGGAGTTGGCCCTGCAAACCGGGAGCCGCCCAAGGACGGGATGCCGAGATGAAGGTGCAGGTAGGTGATTTGTTCCCGCTCGCAGCGGGAGCGGCAGACGCGTGCCAGGGCTGGGCCGTCAGCCGGGACGGGCAGGTGTGGCCCGGGGTGAAGGCTGGTGCCCCTACGGCACGGAGCCGGGTGCCCTCCCT
>LSQX01244384.1_pt1 | contig 46468 bp, 33 predicted proteins | sample 654561 | NCBI WGS metagenome assembly LSQX01 (sample SAMN04489861, study PRJNA283612) | anaerobic digester metagenome | isolation source: 4 biogas reactors fed with cattle manure at either 37C or 55C with and... | place: Denmark: Kongens Lyngby | collected 2014
CACCAAATCGGGGCAACTCCAGGTCAAGGTCTTAGCTTTGTTATGCCGAAAAGTATCAGATGCGAGGCAAGCTTTCGGCGTATCACGCGCGGAGCACAAAAGAAACGAGGATGACCTAATATGCCTAACAGATGCCAAAGGAGGCTGTTTCTAAAAAGCCCCCGTGCCGGTGTCAGCGTGGATGCTTATACCTTTTACACCGGTCGTGAAGGCCTGGCATTGACGAGCATACATGGACTTTCCACACGCTCGGATACCACGGATGTCTTGTACCGACGTCATAGCCCGGACAATGGAGCCACATGGTCAGAGCCTGAAGAGATCACTACCAATTGGTCGGTACCGGGTGGGACGTTCCGTCGTTCATTGTCCCCGGGATTTGTCGATCCCGAAACGGGTGCTCTGTTTTTCTTGAGCAATCAGGGTGTTCTGCCTTCTGACAACCCCTTGGAGGGCATGAAGAATTGGACACTGCATTATTGCGTCTCCTTGGATGGGGGTCACAGCATGGCTGTCGAGGCTCCCGTGATTCAGGAAGGCGCGGAGTATGACGAATCGCATCCGCTGCGAGGTGTTTGGCGGGGCAAGAACTCGGTCATGCTCGGTGATACCACGATGGCTCCCATTCGGACGCGGGAAGGAAGGATACTGGTACCGGTGCAGATCACTCCGATCGGTCCCGATGGCGAGTACTATAACCCCGGCGGCGGATACACCTATCATTATTCGGCGGTGCTGATCGGGACCTGGTTATCCGATCATCGGATTTCATGGGATCTGTCGGCGCCGGTGGAAGGAGATCCGGATCGTTCGACCCGAGGGATGTTGGAGCCGACAATTGCCGAGATGCCGGACGGCCGCATTCTGATGATTCTGCGCGGCAGCAATGATCGGCGACCTGATTTGCCCGGTTTTCGGTGGCGGTCCGTTTCGGAAGACGGCGGTCGACACTGGTCAGCGCCCGAACCCTGGCGATACTCCGATGGGGAGCCCTTTTTCTCGCCGTCCTCGTGCTCACAGCTGGTCCGGCACTCCGGAGGGCAATACTTCTGGATCGGCAACATCTGCCGTGAGAATCCGGTGGGCAACAGACCGAGATATCCTTTGGTAATCGGCGAGGTCAATCCACACACTCTGACTTTGGAACGCAACTCGCTCCGTGTGGTGGATGATCGCAGCCCAGCGGATCACGTTAATCTTACGTTGTCGAATTTTTACGCTCGCGAAGATCGGGTCACAGGGGAAATAGTGATTCATTGCACAAGGTTTTTCGCCCGCGGCGAGTGGGGCGGCGATGCTTATGAGTATCGCTTCAGACCATGAGGGAACGGATCGAGGCTGAATAAACAGAACCGGGGCTTATGCACTCGCCCCGGTTCTTTTGAGATTACAGGTTTCTGTAGATGTCTTCCAGAACAATCAGAGCGTCTTTTTCGGCTCTACTGAGAGCTTCTTCAAGAGGCATCTTGCCTTCACAGGCTTGTTGCATGTACATGCCCAAAGGAGTTCTGGTTCCGTGAATCGTCTCTCCGCCTCCGACCAGCGAGTTGGAGGCCGCAATGCGCGTGTACTGGCCCACTCCCTGAATGACGAACGACGTCAGCTCGGCCGGGCTGTGGGCGAGCTCAAGGCTTCTGGAAATAACAGTGATGTAGTTGCGCCAGATGGCCGGATTGACACCCCGGTAGAGATTCCAGGTGTGGATTCGGCCTTCGGACTCGAATTCTCCGAGTTCATAGGCATCGGTGAGCAGGAACTTGATGAACTTCCAGGCCATGTCCGGATTGGCGCTTCTGTCCATGATGGCCGCGGCGCGGATCCAGGAAGGCATGGGAACGCGACTTGCTACCTCGTCCGGCTTAGGATAAGGGGCCATGCCCCAGACGAAATTGTGTTGGTAGGTAGCCGGGTCTATCTTGCCGCCGGCGTCTATCATCATCGCCGCCTGTCCGGCGGGCACGGAGTTGCCTCCGCTTCTGGGCAAGGTGTAGTTTGTGACGCGGTGTTCCATCGACAACTCGACCAGACTACTCAAGGCCCGGCGATTGATGGGGGTGTCGAAAGTGACTCCCTTGACCATCCCTGTAACGTAGGTCTCCGGAGGGAACAAATCACCGCCCCAGGCCAAAGAGACACCATGCAGCACCAGGTCGTCAAGAGCAAAGCGGATGCCCGGACGGGTGACAACACCTTCGGGCGTCGTGCGAACCAGCTTTTTGGCGGCCTGAATCATTTCACTCCAGGTCCAGTTGTTGTCATCGTAAACGGGCCGCGGTCTGACGACACCTGCTTCATCGAAGTACGTGGCATTGTAGATCGTGATCAGAGATGACCAGATGCTGTAGGGGATGTAGGTGGTCTTACCGTTGACCTTGAGGCCGTCGAGAATGAAAGCCGGTACTCCTTTGCGTTCCAGCTCCTGCCGATCGGCCTTGATGTAAGGACCCAAATCGCGGAAAAGACCTTGGGCCGCATAGCTGACCCAACCGCGCATGCTCATGCTGATGGCAATATCCAACGGCAGGCCGGCGGCCAAAGCGGTTGTCAGTTTTTCATCGATAGTGGTCGAGGTTCCCCGGATCAGTTCAAAGCGGACATTGGGATGCAGTTCCATGAAACGCTGAAGCACCGGTTCGGGCATGTCCTCATAGGTATTGCGCACCACTATGGTTAAGGTTATGGGGGTCGCGCCGTGAGCCAGCCCGCTGAGAGCCAGCGTCAACGACAAAAGGGTTACCAAAAAGATCGAAGTCTTGGATGACCTGCTGCTGAGTCTGTGAACCACCAACTGTCACCGTCCTATTTGTTTTTCAAACGCTATCGCGGTTACCGCCGTATATAGGCAGGAAAGGCAACAAAACGTCTCAGCCCGCACGGAAAGCGGCGGACATCGTTGCCCGACACTCCCGGCGGGCGTGAGACAAACGTCCAAGCTAAGCTAAGCTTTGTCGGTTGCTGCTAAACACAAGGCTTCATGCCGCGTCAAGATCAGCGCGGCTCATAGGTATCAGATCCTTCGAGGGGCAGATGGACCATCCAGATGTTGCGGTATTGCACCTTATCGCCGTGATCCTGCAACAGCAGCGGACCGGGCTCTCCCACGTTGTGATCGATGGCTCCGCCCGTTGGTCCCATCAGAATCACGTTGTTTTGGATGACTTGCCCATTTTGCAGCACCGTCATCCGGGCGTTTTCAATCACTTCGCCTTCATCGTTCACACGGGCAGCGCGGAAGATGATGTCATAGCTTTGCCATTCCAAGGCGGGCTTACAGGCATTTACCAGGGGTGCGAACTGATTGTATATGGCCCCGCAATCTCCTTTGCCGGGAATGTTTATGCCGTAGGAGTCCAGAACCTGGATTTCATAGCGACCCTGCACGTAAACGCCGCTGTTTCCCTTGGCCTGTCCCGTCGCTTCAGGCATATCCGGGACGCGAAACTCAAGATGTATGAACGCGTCACGGAACTTTTCTTCACTCAGGATGTCGCCCTTGACCACGGTCATGACGCCGTCTTCAACGGTCCATGTTGCCGGTTGGCCGTTGCGCTGGCGCCAATTGTTCAGGTCCTTGCCGTTGAAAAGAACCACTGCGTTTTCCGGCGGTTTGAACATCAATACTAAGCCTCCTTTAAGTTGTCTTTGTCGCATTTTGCCATTCAGCCAAAGCAAACGCCTGCACACCGCGGCCTGCCGGACCGGCCAAGGCGAGTTGTCCTTGCCCGGTCACCGCTTCGTGCCGTCCGTCCTTTAGGGGATCGGTATAGCGGATGAACCAATCCTGGAGTTGGGCTCTCATCTTCTCGACAACATCTTGATACTCCGGCAGATCGACTAAGTTAGTTCGTTCCAAAGGATCGGCTTTGATATTGTACAGCTCGTGAGGACCGTAGGGGTAACGGTGGACATACTTCCACTCTAGCGTGCGGATCATGCGTACGGGTCCGTATTCGTCGTACACCACGACGTGGTCGTGTACCGGATCCGTCTTTCCGTGTAAAACCGAGGAAAAGCTTCGCCCGGGCAGTTCATCTTTGACGGGATTGTCCAGGCCCAGATAATCCAGCAGTGTGGGCATGAAGTCGTATCCGCTGAGCAAAGCATGTGACACTACTCCTTCGGGAATGCGTCCCGGATGGCTGGCAATGGCCGGAACTTTGATGGAGCTGTCATACATGTTTAGAGGGAAGGTACCGTTTCCTTTGCCCCAAAAGCCGTGAAGGCCGCAGCTGAAGCCATTATCGCTGGTAAAAAAGACCAGAGTGCTATCGGTCAATCCCAACGTTTCAAGTCGGTCCAAAAGACGGCCGATTTGCAGATCCATGGCCGTAACGGCGGCGAAATATCCTTGGAGATTGCCTCGTACATTTTTGCTCACTCTGCGCGTCAGAGGATGATTCTCAGCCCACGGATGAATCGGCTCTTGTGGGCAAGACTCGAAGGGACAGTCTTTGTACAAATCCACCATCTCTTGCGGATGGTTGTCGAGCCATGGACTGTGAGGAGCGGTATAGTGCACGCTCAGATAGAAGGGACGGTCGTTCCGGCTGGAAGCGTCCAGAAAAGACAACGCATCCTCCGTGATGAGGTCAGTCACGTATTCCGGTTCGCGCACCAGTTTTCCGTCCTTGATCATGGGCGCGTTGTAGTACGGACCGCCCCCTTCCAGGTGAACGTACCAGTGGGTAAACCCTTTTTGCGGTTTGAAACTGTCGCCCAAATGCCACTTGCCGCTTAAGCCGCAAACGTATCCGTTGGCGGCGAGAATATCGGTGTAACCGATCTGTCCGCTTAGATACTCTATGGGCTGCTCATTGTCGTTTCCCTTGCGCAGCCAGTCGTGGATCCCGTGTTGAGAGGGCATGCGACCGGTCAGCAGAGAGGCTCGGGCCGGTGAACAGACGGGTGAAGTGCAAAAGAAGTTCTCAAAACGCATACCACTGGCCGCTAGCCGATCCAGATTGGGTGTTTGAATCTCGGGATTGCCGGCACATCCCATGGCCCAGGCTCCTTGATCGTCTGAGAGGATGAACAGTACATTCCGTCTGTCGGGATTCTTGCTGGCCATACCCTTTGTCACCTCTCACAAAAGCACCGTGATGACCGGTGCGATAGCGCCAGATGAACGGCGGAAATGCATCCTTCAAACGTTTGACGCTGTAGAAAAAAGTCCGTTCAAGGACTGCATACCTGGCGGCGGTCACGTTGTTCTTCAGTTCATATCATTTCCCGTAGCCTTCATTAGAAGGTAGAAGGTCGGGTGGACGATGACTGTCGACGGATGGGAATCGCGGCATCAATCGGCGAAACTGATCCGTATCCATATGACGCGCGTTCAGCTCAAACCGCTTTTACATTTCGCATGATCGATTGTGAAATCCTTTGTTCCGACCAGGTATCAGGCATATTCGTTCAGAGGGAGCTGTTAGATGGCTGTGATGTGAAGGACTGAAGAGATCTACGCAGAAAGGCATGGTCTGAAAGAACATATGGGAGAGATCGCCTGCAATGCTGATGGTCGTGTACATCGCGCCGAACCGCCCCGTGGCGGATATGTTGCGGGATATGCTGAAAAACGAAGGCATCGTGGCTACTCTGCGCCCAGTCGATCTGCCGCATCTTGGTGCTTCTGCCAGCGTTGAAATCCTTGTGCCCGAGTCAGAGGCAGAAGAGGCGATCGAGATCATAAACGCCTATTTCTCAGCCTAGACCGATATGCTTTGCAAGCATTTGTCGGAAGGATCGATATCTTAGTGCGGAAACAGGTGAGATGCATGCAAGTGATCGCCCACAGAGGGGCATCGAGCTATGCTCCGGAGAACACGTTTGCCTCTTTTGATCTGGCCCTCAAGATGGGGGCTGAGGCTTTGGAAACGGATATCAGGGCTACCCGGGACGGTGTGCTGGTGCTGTTCCACGATGCCCGGGTGGAGCGGACGACCGACGGTCGGGGTGCGGTGAAGGATTTGACTTATACCGATTTGGCGGAGCTTGATGCGGGCCGTTGGTTTGATGAGCGTTTCGCTGGAGAGCGAGTGCCCACTCTGGAAGCTTTTCTGGACCGCTACGGCCAGCAAGCGCATTTGGCTTTGGAAATCAAGGCGGCGGGTATCGAGGCGGCGGTGTTTGAGGCGGTACGGCTTCACGGTTTGTTGGAGCGGGTTACGTTCACATCGTTTTCGTTTGAGTCTTGTTGTACCGTGCTTTCGTTGGAGTCTAAGGCCAGAGTCGGTCTACTCTACGGGCGCACCGGTCCGGCCTTGATCCGTGGACTGCTTGCCGCAGGTGTGTGTCAGGCCTGTCCGAATGCCTCTCACCTGACTGAAAAAGATGTGGAGATCATTAGAAACCACGGCTTGGAAGTTCGCACGTGGGGTGTGTCTACGGAAGAACTCATGCACAAGGTGGTCGATCTCGGGGTGGACGGGACGACCATCGATTTCCCTGACCGATTGCTGCAAGTCTTGGCCTCCCGGGTGCAATCGCAGTGACAGGTGCCCTTTTGAACAGGACGCTCGCCGCTTTGTCCAGGCTCAATGACTGCTCGTCAATAGCCTTTACTTCGATGATAAAGGTCGGCTTTGATGTTCAGACAGCGGAGGAATCGCGGAAAGGAGCATCAGTGCAGTGCTGAAGATAGGCGTAGTCGGACTTAGGCGGGGTATGAGTTTTGTGAACATGTTCGGCAGGCATCCCGAATGCCAAGTGGTGGCCGTCTGCGATAAGCAGGGGGATCTGGCGGCACGGGTAGCTCAAGAAAGGGACATTCCGGGAGTCTATGAGGATTTTGAGCAGTTTTTGAATCACGATCTCGACGTGGTGGTGGTCGCCACTCCGCCGGCCTTTCATGTCAAGCAAAGCGTTGCCGCTCTCAAGAGCGGGCGACACGTGCTCAGTGAAGTGCCCGCGGCGACTTCGTTGGAAGAGTGCCACACCCTGGCCAAGGCGGTAAAGGAAAGCTCGGCGAAGTATATGATGGGGGCGAATCCCAATTTCTGGGCGTTTATCGAGTCATGGAGAGAGATGGTTCGCCAGGGAAGGCTGGGCAAGATCATTTACGGCGAAGCGGAGTACATAAGCGGTGCCATTCCGGGCGGTCCGACTCTGCGTAGGACGGCTGACGGAAAGCCGACTTGGCGCGCTTTCTTGCCGCCGATTCACTATTGTACTCACAGCTTGGGGCCTATCTTGAGCCTGACTGATGACCGCTGTGTAACCGCGGTGGGTATGCACACGGGCTCAAACATCGATACCGAGTATGGCACGATAGATATGGAAGTCGGTCTGTTCAAGACCGAACAAGGCGCAGTGATCAAGATTCTAACGGGATTTGCTTTGCGGCGCCAGCCGGGCTTCCACTACTACTCGGTCTACGGGACCAAGGGTTGTCTGGAGAAAAAACGCGACGGTGCGGAAACCGTCGCCTACTTCGAGGATATACCCAACTTGCACGGCATGATGAACATACCGATCAATACCATGCACAAGGGCTTGCCGGGTTGGGCGGCCATGGGCGGACACGGTTCTGCTGAGTATGTTATGATCCAGGGCTTCATTGAGGCCATTCTCGAGGATAAGGATCCGCCGGTTGACGTTTACAAAGCCCTTGATTACACGGCGCCCGGGCTTTGTGCGCATATATCGGCAGAGCAAGGCGGTAAGCCCGTAGAGGTCCCTGATTTCAGGTCGTAGTCGTTTCATTCTGTTTTCGTTGACTCTTGATAGGTAGCCTCCGGTTCGGATCATCATCCGGATGATCCAGTATCGGAGGCTTTATTCATGTCGCCGTCGGGGTTCATTGCATTCAAGGAGACAAGTCTGACAAGTTTGAGGCCCTGCTCCCGTTACCCGTTGTCGGAGCCGAACGTACTCTGCTCATGAACATGCTCCAGCATGTCTTGAGGGAGGTGGAGTGCTGTGTCGCGCGACTACTACGACGATCGTTGTGACTATCGCGACGAGAGAGACCACCGGCGTCGCAAGTATGACAGCTCCTGGGATTGGTGCCGCTGCTGTTGTTGCTGCTGCTGTTGCTGCTGTTGTTGCTGTTGTTGTCGATGCCGTTGCCGCCGGCGTCATCGTGATCGTGGCAAGTACTAAAGGACTGCGAAATGGGGGCAGTGGGTGCACTGCCTCCCTCCTTGCAGACAACTGCCGTCACTGAGGTATGTACGGTGAGTTTTGAACTCCCGGTGGGTCGATGAGTCGATTGGTAGCAGCGATCGGCCGAAGTCTCAAAGGGAGCGGTGTTCAGGCCGGATGTGTTCCTCAAGCGCAGTCTTGTTTGCCAGCCTGATCCCTGATCATTGATGCAAACAGTGTGACAGATACCCCCGCTGCAAGCCTTCCGACTCCAGTCAGAGAGGATAAGGCGGGTACTTGCTGATTCCGGTCAGGTCCTAGAATCCATCCCCTGGTGGCTGAGTCTATGCTCAGGTTGCAATCGTCTAGCTGAGATTTTGTGTTAGCCCACGTTTGTGTGAACGACGAGCGAAGGCCCGGGAATCCGTGATCATCGAAGATCCAAGCATGTTCTTTCGCCGTTTCGGCTCGCTTCTTTCCGAAAAAGGCCCTACCGGGTGCGGCCATGGGCGCCAGGTAGGGCTTTTTGACACTTGCAGACAACCGATCCCACAAGATGCGACGGGGTCGATTTCCGCGTTTTTGGGGAAGATCCGCCGGCCACCCGTGTTTTGTCGCCGTAGTGGCCTGGCCACTCACCGGGGTCTCCGTAGGGGGAGAGGATGGCAAGGAATGAGCGATGCGATCGTCTAACTTATGCTCGAACCGGCCACAGACAATCGGAAAGAGCGATCTGTGGTTGGGTTAACGTCTCTATGACTTAGGGGGTAGGAGATTGATGCACGGCAGAATAGGCGAAGCGTTTAGGTTTCCTTGGGTGATGATTCTGACCGCGGCGCTGTTATTAGGATTGTTGACTTGTGTCGAGGCGAAGGTTGCTGTTTCCGCTTGGAATCTGAATTACGTAGAACCTTTGGTTGAGGCTTTCAACGCCAAGAACCTCGGTGTAGAAGCAGAAGCGGTTCAGCTGTCACCGGACGCGCTGAAAACGCGATTGATTGCCAATCTTGCTCCGGACATCGCCATGTATCATGTAGGCTACTTCGATTACGAATGGGAGCACTATTGGCTCGACCTAACCCAAGCCGTGCGACAGTATGGCCGAGGAAGCGATTGGCTGCCAGGAACGTGGGAAGCGGTCACCATACCCCACGGTGAGTATAAAGGCCAGATTCGCAGGATCAAAAACACCTATGAGGTGCCGGCTCTCTACTATGACAAAGATCAGATGGCTAACGCCGGACTCATAGAACCGGCTGACTTGCACAAGGCTGGCAGCTGGACCTGGGAGGATATGCTCGGTCTGGCGAAAAAACTCACCCGCGACATCGACGGCGACGGTCAGGCGGATGTGTGGGGTCTGGCTCACGATCAGAGCTTCGGCTGGAAAAGCAGCGGCTATTATGAGATCTGGGGACTTCAGGCCGGAGAGTATTTCGTCAGCCCCGACGGATACTACCGCGGTACTCAGCCGGCTTTTGTGGAAACCGTGCAGTGGTGGGCCGATCTTTACAACGTCCATGGCGTGATGCAGGTTCCGCGGCCGAGTGTGAGCACTCTTCCGCAGAGAAAAAGCGCCATGACGATCTACGGCACGCACGTGCATACAGGGGCTGCCTGGCAGGAATTCCACAGCTGGGACATGGCTCCTTTACCGAACCTCCCCGAAAAGCGTCCCTATAACTACATGTATGAGCACGGCGGCTGGGTGGTCAACAAGGACAGCAAACATATGGATGCTACGATGAAATTCGTAGAGTTCTTGCTCAGCCCGGAGGCAGTACAGATCATGTCCAGAAGAATCGGTTTCTTCCCGGTTCGCATGTCTGTGGCCAGAGAGTTTGCGGCGTATCAGCGAGAGCGATTCCCGTGGGCCGAAAACGTGGCGTATACCATCATTTCCACCGTTGAGGGCTCTATGCTGCCAGCCAAACCCGGACCTTGGTATACACCTCACTGGAATGAGATCCGGGAGTATGTCCACAGCGCCGTACGTTCGGTCCAAGCCGGAGAGGTGCCTGCAGCCGTGGCACTGGAGCAAGTGGCCGGGCCGATCCAGCGACTGCTTGACGCAGGTCGTGATCAGATGATCCCGGGCAGCTTGTGGAGTTGGTGAGAGAAGGTCGCTTGTGGGGAAAAAGGACGCACGTAGAGTGTGACCTTTATCCGGTAGGAGGCGGGATCACTCCCGCCTGTCTCCCTACACCACTGGCATACAGTTCCGTACCACGGCGGTTCATGTGGCTCTTCGAAAGCATCGATGCCGGTCGACCCACCGGAGCTAGTACGCAGAAGAAGGACTTCTTAAACGTCTCGTTCATCCTGAGGCTCCCGCATCCTGCCGGGGGCCTCGTCGTTGGTGGCGGACTTCCATACCCGTTCTTCTGTCAGGGCGTATTTCATCGGGTTGCGATCCAGAGTTGTAGGGGCGCTCCCATCGGTGCGTGGTGAGAAATTGGAGTCGCCGGCAGATCCGGGTCTCCTCCGTCATCGAAAGATCAGGCTTCGCGTCCGTCATCGCATGTTAAGGCCTTCAGCCTACTCGAGAGGCCGACTGTGGGGTCTGCTGACTTCCGTCGATCCGTCCGGCCCCTCACGACGACAGTAGCACATGGCAAATCCACAGAACCTCCCCGGGTAATGCGCATTCGCTTTCACGTCTATGCCCGCCACATATACGACCAGGCTTGTAGGGCTTTGAGAAACCCCGCGTGGGCGCCTGCTATGCGGTTGCTGTTCGCCAGACCGGTGCTTTGCCCGCGGCATCCTTCGGATTCCACCTCATGATGGACACCCTTGCCGTCGGGGCATCAGTTCCCCCATCGGGCCTGCAGGAGACTCTCACTCCCAACTAACGCGCCAAGCCGGACGCAAGTATTGAAAGAGGCACCCACTTGGGGTGCCTCTTTTTACTGGCTGCACAGCTCGTTAAGGAGTTCTTGGGCGGTGGAGACGAGAATGCCTTCCGTACCCGGTCCTATCGGTCTCCAGCCGCCGGGCCAGGTTTCGTATCCGCCTTCATTGAGGAAAGCATGGTCGGTGGGCACATAGCCCACGTTGTCGTTAGCCAGACCGATAACGAAAGTGTTGTTGCAGGGTGATTTCTTCTTTATCGCCAGTCCGATCTCGACGAAGATCTCACCGGGCAATCCGACCCAAGCGGATTCGCCGATGCGTAGAGCCTGTACTTCGGCAACGATCTGTTGTGGCATATCGTTGAGACGCAGGCAGCGTTTTGCATAGTGCAGGCGACGAGAGGCCAGAATCGGCTGGCCCACCACGAAGCTAAACTGATTGGCCTCAGGATTCGGATCGTTTCCGGCTATGATGGCCTTGGCCAGCTCCAAATCCTCGGCGGTGATTTTCCGGCGAGGCAGCTCGACATCCACGCTCTTGGCCCCCAAGGAGGCATCATCAGTGAGGTCGATTCTGCTCAGCACTTTGAGCACTTCTCCGCCTAGGATTGACGCGACGCGAGCGGCCTGACGATGGCCTCTTTCTTGGTTCTTGTCAAAGACGTTCACGTTGTTGATCTGTCCTGAGGTGCCGTTGAAGAGCATTGGCAGGCACGAGGATCCCAGCATACGTCGCATGAAACGATCGAAATGCCCGTAGTAGTCGGCGGAGACGGAGAGGAGGTCGTCGGTGCCGACGTAGTGCAGGCTAAACTGAGCCACCACGGCGATCGGGGCACCCTGTTCGTCTTCTATGTAAAGGACGCCTACCGCCGGATCGATGGGGCTTGTGGGCTCCACTACATTCGGATTGCCCCGTCCCGGGTTCATACGTACCGTGCCGTCGCGCATCCGGTATCGCCGACAGAAGCTTATGCCGTATACCTCTCCCTGCCCCCAGCCCAGGCGGGCGGGACGAAGGCGCCTATGGGCCATTTGGACGCAATCGGAGACTCGCCTGACTACCCATGATAAGTACTTCTCATCCCGTCCGTGGTGAGAAATGTATGTGATGGGTCCGGTGTGAGTATGGGTGCAGGCGATCAGAACGTGCTCGGGGGGAATGTCGGTGGCCTCTTGGATCAGCTGGCGCATCCGTTCCACCTCCGGTCGGGAGATGGCCAACAGATCCAATATAACCATGACCACTTGCTTGTCCCCGTCATCGATGACGAGCGCTTTCGCTTTCAGAGGATCGTCGATATCGCGGGCTTGGCGGTCTTCAAAAGACCCGGCTAAATAGCTTCCCAGCGCGGGTGTGATATCAACTTCGGCCGCACCCGCTTGAAGAATACCCATGGTATTACTCCTTTCTCTCTTTGAACCGGTTCTCGGTAACGGAAATCTCGGTGTTGACGAACACGCGTTGGCGGTCAACGACAGCACGGCGGAGATCCTTTCGGGGGAACTACGGGTGCATGCCAAAAAGGCACCGAGATTGCATTTCACGGGTGTTGCTCACCCCAAAAAATTCGTCGATGGCGCCAGCATCCCTTTCTTGGCTTTACGAAAAAGGGTTTTTGACAGGAAAACGGTAAATGCAAAATAAGATTGAAGTAAAGGTGAGAAAGGCAAATGCGTCATCATGTGTTAATGCATCGATCTCCGCGTTCGCAGATTCGCGATACGCGCTATCCGCAGAAGCATGCGGCATCGGTAACACTCCCGGGGGGCAGACCCGCCAATGACGTACGCGCCTTGGCCTACGATCATATGCACTCCAGAGTGCTGTGCGGCACGGCTTGGGGATTGTTTGCCGTAAGGCAGCAGTTTGTTCCTCCGCGAAGTCTGGCTGAGTTGCCTCCCGAGTGGGCACCCGTTGCGGAGATAAAGCGCCTGGATGAGGGGTTGCCGTCTCCGGATGTAAAAGAGGTGCGGACGGGCTCGGATGGAATTGTCTGGGCCGCCACACTTGAGGGCGTGGCCAGCCTCGTCAGGGACGAGTGGCAGGCGGTCTGGAAGGATACTCTTGATCAGGGTTACGGGGCCGTGCTTAGCGTATGGGCGGATCAGACGGGTTTTTGGGCGGTTACCAGCCACGGCGGCCTGGGAAGAGTGGAAAAGGGACAATGGAGGGCTTTGGATTGGCCGTCATCCTTGGGGCGACCGCTGCGCATCGATTCGGCCGGAGACGGTCTATGGGTCTGTGCCACAAAGGGTGTTTTGCGGTTGCGCTTCGGACAAGAAGAGACTATACCGATTGTGATGGGCCATCAGGTTCGTCGAGTGGTACAGCAGGGAGACAACATCTACTTTGGCACCTCGCGCGGCTTGTTCCGCGTAGGATCTGACGACGTCGCTGAACGGGTGACTCGTCCCGTGCCTGTCATTGACATTCATGACTTGTTGGCGGTGAGTGATGAGGAGATGTGGGCCGCAACCTCCCGAGGGGTGTGGCGCACCACTCCCGGTGAACGTGCGATGCACTACTATCACGGAATGCGCTATATACCTCATCCGTTTTGCCGCGCTCTGCTGCGTACACCTGAGGGTAGCGTTTGGGTGGCGACGGCGGCCGGTTTGGCGCATCTGGCCGAGCTACCTCACACGTTGGAGGAAAAAGCTGCTCGCTTTGAGTATCGGGTGCGGAAACGTCACCAACGACTGGATGGATATGTCACATCCTCACGTCTCAGCAAGGCCGGAGACCTGAGCACCAACGTGCCCCGCCCCTCGGATAACGATGGCTTGTGGACGTCCATGTACTTGGGGGCCCAATGCTTCCGTTTTGCAGTCACAAAGGAAGAACCAGCCAGGACCTTCGCTCAGCAAGCCTTCGCTGCCCTTGAAAGGCTTGAGGCAGTGACTACCATTCCCGGTTTTCCCACTAAGGCCATCATCCGTCCGGATGATCCCCATCAGCATCAGACGAGAGTACCCTGGCTGCCTTCCGCTGACGGACAGTGGCTATGGAAAGCCGACTGCAGTTCAGATGAGATCGTCGGTCATTTTTTCGGCTACGCTCTTTACTATGATCTGGTCGCCGGACCTCAGGAGCGGGATCGAGTGGCTGAGCTGGTGACTCGCATCATGGATCACATCATTGACAACGGGTATTATCTTATCGGTCCGGACGGCAAGCCCACCCAATGGGGGGTATGGGCACCTGAAATGCTTAACGGCCCATGGAAGTCGCAACAGGGACTCAACTCGTTGGAAATCCTTTCTCATTTGCGTGCGGCTTATCATATCACGGGCAATGACCGCTATTTGGGTGCCTATCACGAGCTCATAGAAAGACACCACTACGCCGAAAACACGCGCCGACAAAAGATCGATGTGCCGGGGCATGTCAATCATTCGGATGACGAGTTGGCTTTTCTGTCTTATTATCCTTTGCTCACCTACGAAGACGATCCGGAGTTGCGCGCCATCTATCTCGACAGCCTGGAGCACAATTGGCAGATCGAACGCCCGGAACGCAATCCGCTGTGGAACATTATCTACGGTGTTCTTACAGGCAATGAATGTGATCTTGACGCCGCCGTTCGCACTCTGCGGGAGATACCTATGGATCTGATCGACTGGGATGTCGACAACAGTGCTCGACTGGATCTGGAGCTTGATGCCGAGAGCGGAAGATTCGGAGAGTTGCAGAGCGTTGAGGTCTTGCCCTATGACGAATTGCCCATCGCCAAATGGAACAGCAATCCTTATCGCGTTGTTGGAGGAGGCGGGGGCTACGGAGAAGATGACGGCACATACTACCTTCTGCCGTATTGGATGGCCCGTTACCACGGACTGATCATCTGACTCCGACGGGCTTTGTTGTCTATCGATGGTCCACGGATCTGTCTCACTGTTTTCGCTGACATGGAGGAGAAGCGAGCGACGACTGACAGGGAGGGTGTAAAATGCGTCGTGTCTACAGGAGACTGGCTGTGGCGACTGTCTTGTCTGTCTTGATCGGCTCGGTGTGGAATTCATATGCGGAAAAGGTCAAGTTAGTCTATCAGTACAACTGGTACGGTTCCAGCACCATAGAAGATGCCTACCTGGAGTTGATTGAGCTTTTTAAGACAGACAACCCTGATGTGGATCTCGAGCTGCTGCGAGGCAGTTCGGGGGGCACCAGTCCGGACAGACTCATCACGGCCATCGCCGGAGGTACACCGCCGGACGTGGTGCAGTTTGAACGCTCCATCGTCGTTGAATGGGCGAACAAGGGTTTGCTGCTTCCCATTGACAACCTTATGAAGATCTCCGTCAAAAGCAGTTGGTTACCCGGCTCATACAGCGAAGTGAGTCATGCCGGTCAAACCTACGGATTGCCTTGGGATACGGATCTTCGGGGCCTTTACTGGAACAAAAGCCTCGTAGCCGAAAGCGGAATCGATGATTCCAGAGGGCCGGCTACCCTGGCCGAGCTGGATGACATGGCTTTGAAGCTGACAAAACGCGAGGCCGACGGCAGGTTTACGCAACTGGGTTTCATCCCCTGGTTGGGCAACTGGTACGCCGTGGGTTGGCTGTATGCGTTCGGCGGAGCCTTGTACGATCCGGCCACTAAGCGACCGATCGTCAATACGGCAAATCATGTGCGGGCTTTTGAGTGGCTACAGACCTACGGAGAACGATATCCTGTGGGTGCCGTCGGAGCGGTACCGCACGGAATAGACAAGGGCAAAACTGCAATGGAGGCTCACTATATCGGCTACGGGCGTATCATCGAGGCGAGTATTCCTGATCTTGAATACGACGTGGGTGAAGTACCGTATCCGGAATTCGGTCAGAACGGAACCTGGATGGGAGGGACGGCACACGTCGTGCCTCTTGGAGCCCGTAACATGGAGGGAGCGGCGCTTCTTTTGAACTGGCTGGCACGCAGGGAAATCCAAGCCGTATGGTGTCGGCTGTCCGCGTCCTTGCCGACGCGTACGGATGCCATTCCTCTTATTGTCAATGACTTGCCGGACTATCAAAAGAAGATGCTCCGTCAGGCCGAAGTAGCTTTCGGACGCCCTCCGCTATGGTATCCGGCAATCTATAACCGAACCAGTGAGGCTATGATGAGCGTCGTGCAGCTTCTATCAGCTCCGAAGACGGCGCTTGACGAAGCCCAACGCCTTCTGGAAATCGATTTTGCCGCCGTCTTCGGTGAGTAGAAGAACTGCCGTTCGTTGTCGTTGTGACCAACTGTCCGGAACAGATCAAGCCGATATGCCGGGTTGATCGGATTACGGTATGAAAAGATTGACGCTGCCCGTACGGCAGCGTCAATCTTTGCTTTGATCGGTTTTGGTTTATTCATCAATCCACACGGGGCCGGGCAGTTCCGCGTCGGTGACGTTGTCAAGCAGTCTATCCAAGAAATCCAGAGTCGAGATCAAAAAGGGTCTTAAGCTGCTCCATTCACGCATGGTCTGGGGCAGCAGATAATCAGCCTTGGTCTCCTCAAGCACCACGGCGACGCGTTTTTGCAACTGTAGAGCGCGAATCACCTGACCGCGGGCATAGTAGAGAGCGGCTGTGGCTTCCTCATTCTCTCCTGCCGAGCGCGCTTTTCGAGCCCTGCAGTAGCTGTTGTGCATGTTGAGCAAGTGTTCGAAGATACGCGCTAGGCCTTCCGATCTCCAAGCTTCCGTCGCCAGTTGAGCGGCCAGTCTATAGCGAGGAATGCCGGCATGTAACAGCTCCTCAAGTCTGGCTCTGGCTTCCGAGGCGGCTCTTGCGGTGGCAGACAATCGCTCTGCAGCTGAGGAGTCGGCAATCAGGCTGCTCAAAGCCTCCCGCGGATATCCGCGAGGATACTCCCTGGCGGCCGAGACATAAGTGTAGCGGTACGATGCGATCAGCTGCAATACATCCAGATGGCTGCCCGGACTGCTTATCTTGTCAAAGGCTTGCAGAGCCTGTAGCCCTGATTCCCAAGCATCACCAAAGACATAACGCGCATACTTCTCTTGCCAAGTAGTGAGGTCTTTGACCGCGCTCCTGTTCCAGCCGCAATCGGCTAACAGGCGTTGGTGATTGTCAAAGGCTTCGTCGTGCGTGCAGTAGGCCTCTATGCCTTCGGCGCCCTGTTCGCTTCCTGTTCGACTCAGACTCTCGATGTTGATCAAGTTACTGCGATACGGAGACCAGAAGTAGTAGCCGGTCATCGGGGTCACGAAGCGCCGCAATCCCAGCTCCGGACGGATGGTGTCAAAGGGCTTGATTCCGTAGGTCCACCAGTTCAGGATGACATTGTCCTTGAGGCCGCGCCGTTCCAGCTGACGGACGAAATCCTCGTTCAGCACTCCCATTCGCTCAAGCTGATCGTGCCAAAGAGTGATGTGGCGCATGCCCGCCGTCTTTAAGACACTGAGCAACTCCAACACGTATCCGACAAACAGCTCTTTGCGTTCCTTTTGGCGGCAATGCTCGCATTCACACCACGGGCTGACTCTGCGTTGCGGATGGTGGGAATACAGTCCGATCATGTCTCCGACTTCATCGAGACCGACGTGGAAGTGGGTCACACCGTGGGGAAGCAGATAGCGTTCTGCGATCTCCGTCACGATCTGACTCATGATGTCCAGAGTGGCCGGACTACTCAAGCAGAAGCCGTAGCCCGTGGGCCATCCATGGCTGTCACGGGCCGAAATCTCCGGATACAGACGCGGCAGCAACGTATTGTGCCCCAGACTGTTGAAGTGCGGACGCACGATCACGTTGCGCTGCTTTCCGTAGGCCACGATTTCTCCGAAGAAATCCTCTTCGAACATCCTGGGCAGATACGAGACGGCCTTCCAGGAGTCTTCGCGACCGGAGTAGTAGGAGATGGTTTTCGGTGTTTTCAGATCCGGAAACTTCCTGAGCGGAATCATCATGAACTCGGTTGGCTTTTGGTCATACTGGATGTTCCAGCAACCATAGACCCCCACACCCAGGAAGTTCAGCTTCAGTGAGGCCATATGATCGATCAGATCTTGCCAATCTGAGAGCGTCATTCGATCGGGTCCCCACTTGGACTCCACATACAGACCGCGATAGCGAAACTGCGGCCAGTCGCGGATGGTGATCAGTGGCAATGTCAGTTCGGCACCGTCGAGCGACAGTAATTGCGCCAGGGTCTGACTGCCGTAGAGAGTGCCCGCACTGCCCAGACCGCGTACGGCGACGCCGTCGGAGGTGACCTGAAGCACGTAACCCTCATCGGTGGTATCGGTCGGTGCAGGTACCCTTTCAAGGGCGGGGCGGGCGCTTTCTCCGATCCAGATGGGGACCGTCTCGGGCAGAGGTCGATCTGAGACGACGCAGGGCCACAGTCCGCAACGAGCACCAATGGCCGAACGGACAACGTCAGCTGCGATGCGCTCCGTGTCCGATGCGTCGCCCGGTATGACTATGCTGCAGAGCCCAGTGTCGCCTTGTGCCAACACCAGGCGGCCCGCACCCAATTCGATCTCTTGGGGTTGGGGAAACAGTACGGGCAACGAGGCTGCCATGATCATCACTCCTGTACGAGAGCTGTTTTAAATCCTAGGCCTCGAAGAGCTGCTTGAGCAATTTCAGTGCCGTCTCGCGCAATACTCCTTCCGAGCCGGGTCCCAGAGGTGACCAACGGCTGGCAAACGTTTCGTATCCTCCTTCGTGGAGCAGGGCGTGGTCGGTCGGGATGTATCCGAGGTTGTCATTGGCCAGTTCAACCGGGAAAGTATACGGAGTGGGTGAACCTTTTCTGATGGCAATGCCGATCTCCGTGAATATCTCGCCCGGCAGGCTTACCCAGGCCGAATCACCGATGCGCAATACCTGTATCTCGCTGGGCAGCTCGGGCGGCATGGCCGCGAGCACGGGGGTATCCTCCGCGCTGATTTTCAGCATAGGCCCTGATATCGGACCGACGAGCCAGCTGAACGGCTTGTCATTGGGTGCCTCGCCGTGTTCGAGGATGTATTCGGCGGCTTTTAGATCCTCTTCGGTGATCTTCACACGCGGAAGCATGATCTTCTCCAATGCCGTGGCCAAGGCACAGGAGTCGACGAGGCGCATACTGCCGATCACTTTCAAGACTTCACCGGCCAAAGCGGTGGCGACTCTGCGGGCCTGTTTATGCCCGGACGCCTGAGGCGCGCCGCCTTTGACATCGACATTATTGATCTGGCCCGACGTGCCGTTGAAGAGCAAAGTTGTGCAGTCCGTGCCGAGAGCCTGACCCATGATGTCGGCAAAGTGAGCGAAATAGTCCGCCGAGATAGCTTTGCTGTTGTCGGTTCCTACGTAGTGCAAGCTGTATCGGGCGACAACTGCCAAAGGCGTTCCGTTCATATCCTCGATGTACAGCACGCCTACCGCCGGATCGATGGGGCTGGTGGGCTCTATGGCATCGGGATTGCCGCGGCCGGGGTTCATCTTTACCGTGCCATCGCGCATGCGGAAGCGGCGGCAAAACAGATGCTCAGGCAGCGATCCTTCGCCCCAACCGATGCGGGCGGGTTGTAGGCGGCGATTGGCAATGGTCACTGTATCGGCAACGCGCCTGATCATCCACTGCACATATTCCTCATCGTGTTTGCAGTCGTAGATATCCTGAATGGTCGGTCCCGTGTGGGTGTGCGTACAAGCGATTAGCACGTTCTCTCCGGGAATACCCGTGCTTTCCGTGACGAGAGCACGGATGGCTTGGACATATTCACCGGAAATGCCGATCAGATCGAGTATGACCATAGCCAGACGGCATTCACCGTTATCCAGCACCACTGCTTTGGCATGCAGCGGATCGCTCACGTCTTCAGCCCTGCGGTCATGGAAGAGCCCTGCAATTGACACGCCCAATAACGGCGTGATATCCATCTTGGCTGCACCAGCCATCAGACCAGCCATTGTTGACACTCCTTTGGCATGCTAACTTGAAAAAACAGACACCTGCCTTGAGGTACTACGTGGTAGCTGAGCAACTTCCTTCTATTTGCGATCGGCAAATGGGACGGCTGGCCACTATGCTTGATTCTCTCTGTAGATGTTGGCTGCCCGAAGCATGAAATCGGGAACATCCGGATGAAACTGCTTGGCAAACATGGCTCGAAAATCAGGGTCTTCTCCGTAGGTGCGGATCACGCCCAGGAGGCGTTCCAAATCACAGTCGTAGTAGTTGTTGAGCCAGCGATGCAGACGGGCCACCAGCTCCTGGACTTCGGGGGCACCGGGATCGCCGTCCATGTAGGTCATCATAGCTCGCACGATCTCGTGGAATTCCTGGAACAGGGCTTGTTGCTCCTTTTTGGAGAGCCGGCCAAGTCGTTCTTCGGACTCTTCCACGGCCTTTTGGCCGTAGCGTCTAATGGCTTCTTGACGATGACTCTCCGGCTGGAAGCCTTGGAAATAATCTCGATCTGTCATTGAAATACCTCCTTTTAGGCTCAGCAATGTCCTGTCTACGGTTTTTATCAGCTGTTGAGTCCGTGTCATTCGTTCTACAAGCAACTTCCGGTGTTCTTGCAGTGCCCGAATCACGTCGAAAGCCTCGTCATCCAGGATGCGGGCGATCTCATCAAGCGGAAAACCCAGTTCTTTGAAGAAGAGTATCTGTTGCAGTCTGTGCAACGCTCTTTTTCCGTACAGCCTGTAGCCGGCGTCATTGTAACCGTCGGGCTCCAACAGCCCGATGGCATGATAGTATCGCAGGGTTCTGGGGCTGACGCCCGCCAGTTCGGCTAGTTGCTTAACGGTGTATTCCATGTATGGAAGCCTCCGAGCTACAGCATAGACCATTACGCTACGTCAAGGTCAACAAATCTATGAGGGCAGGAATCAAAAACCTCGGACCGAATCCCGACTTGGGACGCTTGGGCGGAAGGAGTTAGCATCTATGACAACGTCACGTGAACGTTTGCTGGCGGCCATGGCTTGCACGGCGGCGGATCGTGTGCCGATATCTACCTACGAGCTGGTCGGCTGGAATGAGGACGCATGGGAGAATAAGGAGCCGTCTTATCGTCGGCTTATGGATGTTATTCGGGAGAAGACAGACTGTATCTATATGACCCGTGTGGATTGGAAGGCCGCGAAACCCGACGGCCCAACAATCCGAGCGGATGTGAAGACATGGTCTGAGGGCTCCAGCCACTACCGCGAGGTGGTGAGATATACCCCCAAAGGACCTTTGCGTTCGCTGCATCGTGTCGATGACGGTATACACACTACATGGACTCTGGAGCATCCTCTAAAGTCTATTGACGACATCGACCGTTATCTGTCCATTCCCTGGTATCCGCCGCAGGTCGACATGACCCGCTTTTTTGAGGATCAACGCAGGCTGAAAGACCGCGGCGTCATGATGCTTAGCGTCAGTGATCCGATCTGTGAAGCCGCCGCACTTTTTGGTATGGAACGATTCTTGGTTCATGCAATAACCGAGACTGAACGTATCCGCTACTTCCTTGATGCGCTGCACGAAAGACAGATGCATCAGTTGCGTCAGATTTTGGCTCATCCGGTGCACGATGTGCAGTTTCGTATCTGCGGGCCGGAGTATGCCACCCCGCCCTACCTCTCTCCTGATCACTTTCGGCTCTTGGTGACTCCGTATCTGACTCGTATATGCACAGCGATCCGTGAAGCCAACGGTTTTGCCAGAGTTCACTGTCATGGGAAAGTTGGAGCGGTTCTGGATCAAATCGTCAGTGCCGGGGCGCAGGGTTTGGATCCGATCGAACCTCCGCCGGACGGAGACATCACGCTGGCTGAGGTGAAACGCCGCTACGGGCGGGAGCTTTGTCTTTTTGGGAATATCGAGTTGAGGGAGTTGGAAAACAGCGACCCGGAGCGGATCGAGCAGCTAGTGAAAACGGCCATCGATGAGGCGGCGGAAGGCGGCGGATTCGTACTGATGCCCACAGCGGCACCTATTAATGTACCGCTATCGCCGCGGACGGAACGCAACTATTTCGCCTACATCGAAGCCGGTCTGAAATACGGAGGATACTGATTAATCGCTTAACCGCATTGAGGCTTTGTGTCACGCGTGCTCTTCGCACTATAGCTGTGAACCGGCCAAGCTCGGTGGTCTATGCCGGCACAAGGAGCTCGGCCGAGGCGTTTGATGAGTCCGCTCCGGTCATTAAGTCCGTGCTTGATGAGTGGAACAGACAATAGGCTATTGAAACTCATTTATGTGCTTTAGAAGGGCTGTCCCGGATGGGGCAGCCCGCTTTCTTACCGCCCTCCGCATGATAACGGAGTTCGATAATAAATCCAACCGCAGGGGATAAGTGGTGGATGCTGAATAAGTTATAAAATGATCTGGCGGTTTGCAGCTCATAGTATTTAGCGAAACCGAAAAGAAACTGGTCATGGACGGAGGTCATCTTATGTCTCGCACTGAAAAATCGATTATACTGGCTGTATTCATCTTAGGTTTGGCGATGGCGACAGGAGCGTTGGCGAGTTCGGTGACTTTGCAGGTTCTGGTACACGGAAATGATGACTATCTGCGACGCTCTGCAGCCTTCTTTGAGGGCTTTGAAGCGGAGAATCCCGGGATAAAAATCGAGATCCTGCCGAGTTCCTCAGGCAGTCCGCAAGAGCGCCTGGCGGTCTTGGTGGCCGGTGGCGTATCTCCGGATGTCGCTCGGCTGTGGGGCGTTCCCGAAGTGGCCAGAGCGGGCTTGATCCAGGACATCACCGACCGATTTGAGCGTCTACCCGCTTCCGTACAGAGGGATTTTTGGCCCATTCTGATCCGAGGAACGCTCAGCTGGAACGGCAGGTTGTACGCGCTGCCGCTTGGAGCAGCCGTGAGCACCTTTTTCTATAACCTCAGGCAGTTCGAGGAAGCAGGGGTGGAGTATCCTTCCGACAGCTGGAGATGGGAACGTGAAGGGATCCGTGAGTTGCAAAGACTGACGCGGGATCTGAATGGTGACGGCATCCCGGAGACCTACGGTCTTTTGGGTGTTGGCGGCGGCTCGGGCAGAGAGACTTATCATTTTGGCTATGCGGCGGGCGGCGGTCCGCTGTTCAGCCCCGATGCTACTAAGTTCTTAGGCAATTCGGATGCGGTTCGGACGGCTTTGCAATTCCTTCAGGATCTGGCCCATGTCCATCGCGTCATGGCTCCCAAAAGTGGCAACTATTCCGAGTTTGGAACGCAACAGACGGCCACTATGCTGTGGGGTAGCTTCATGTTCGGCTATATGAAAGCCTACCCCGACCTGGAGTGGAATATCGCCGAGATGCCTTCTTTCGCCGGCGGTCGGGCAACTAATATTTGGCCTGAGACTCCGTATTCCATCCCGGTTGGGTGTAGGCATCCGGAAGAAGCCTGGCGAGTTCTCGAGTTCATCGCCAGCACCGAGGGGCAGACTCTGGCTATGGAGTTGGGTTGGGGCATTCCGCCCGCTCGCAGGAGTGTGGCCTTGTCTGCATTTATGAACGCCTATAGGGGGACAAATATTCCGGCCATGATTCGGATGATAGAAGAACCGCTTACCGAGGTGCTACCCGAACAGGTTCCGGGAGACATAAGGACCGTTTACTACAACCAGGTGATCACTCCTGTTGTCTATTCCGGTACGAAGAGCCCGGCCATTGCTTTGGATGAGGCCACTCCGGTCATCCAGGCCATGCTCGATGATTGGAACAGACAGTAAGCCGCTGAATTATTCGTGAATATACATAGGGGCTGCCCCATCCGGGCAGCCCCTATGAACTCGGTGCGATCTCCTTTTAGTCGGACTGGAGAGCCTGATACATCGGCAAGACTTCGCGCTGCAGGTTAGCCAGAACCTCTCTGGGATTGGCCGTTCCGCTGATGATCTTATTCTCCTCCGAGATCAACCTGCGGATTACATGGGCCCAAAGCGGAGGCCGCGGATTGCGCACTTCCATCTGCAGGAACAAAGGCAGCCGCAAATCGTTGCGGTCAAGTTGACGTATGGCCCGATCAGCCAGCTGACGATGAGGCGGGAATTGCTCCAGCTGCTGATAGAGAATCCACATTCCTTCGAGAGCAATCCAGCGCATGAACTCTTTGGCTTCCTTGGGATGCTTGGTGCCTTTGGGGATAATGTGGCCTACGCCGCCTCCCCATGTGCCGTTGCGTCCGCCCTCGGCATGGGGGATCTCCCCTGTGCGGAAGACGAGGTCAGGAGCTATGGTGATGTAGGTTTTCACCGAGTTATCAGCGGCCGTAGTGGCTGCCAGTGAGCCATCAACGAAGTAACCCGCGGCACCTGATGTGCGCCGGGCCACGAGGCTGTATTGACCGGTCGGGTAGCGTTACGCCCACTCCCGTACCCACTCCCAGGCCCGAACGTTGCCTTCATGCTCCAGAGTGGGCAGACCCGTGGAGGGGTCATAGATCTCTCCTCCGAAACTCCAGAACCAACCAGCCGGATATACGCCTCCCAGCCAGGGGGCAAAACCCAGTCGGACGATACGGCCGTCGGAATCGGTTTTCAGAGCCTTGCGCCCCAGCTCTTCCAGTTCCGCAATGCTCGACGGACCGCGCGTGCTGTCCATGCCTACTTCGTCCAGGATGTTGACGTTCCAGAAAAGGCCCCGGGCGTTGGCATATCCCGGAACGGCCCAAACGCGTCCGTTCCAGATCACTTCAGCCGCTTCCGCGGGGAAGTAGTTGCGCTGGACATAGTCTACGGACAAGACATCATCGATCGGTTCAATGAGGCCTCTGGCCACCCACTCGATCACCGATGAGGATTCGAAGTGGACGACATCGGCTTGTACACCGCCGGCGATGGCAGTCAGTAGTCTTTGATCGGTACCCTGGACAACGTAACCGTCGACAAAGATCTCGTCTTGAGATCGGTTAAAAGTGTCTATCAAAAGCTGAAAGGCCTCGTTGTATCCGGGTGTGGTAACCGCATACCAGTTGTACTGATAGGTGATGGTCGTCTTGGCAAGGCTCGTAAACGAAAAAGACAGGCATAGACAGAGTGCTATCACGAGTGCATTGGTCTTTTTGTCCACAGTCAAAGCACCTCCCACACGTGTTGACAAGTATGTCTTTGCGCGATTGGTTCCGCGAATAACGGCTAACTCCTTTTAGATTTTTTTCAAGCAGGCGATCCGCGGGCGGCTGCGAAACATGTTATGTGAGTTTCCATGCGGAACATCAACGTTGTGTATGAGTATGAGGAGGCCAACGATGAATCAAATACGCCTGGGGATTGTCGGGTGTGGGGGTATGTCAAGATCGCACGCCCGCGGATTGGGAAATCTGGCAGACCGCTTGACGGTGGCGGCAACGGTAGATATTGACGAGGAGCGGGCTCAAAAGGCGGCAGAGCTCTTTCCCGGAGCCAAAGCGGCCACGGATTATCGCACCGTGCTTGATGATGTGGATGCCCTGCTGCTAGTTTTGCCTCATCATCTTCACCATCCCATTGCCAAAGACTGCTTGGAAGCGGGCAAGCACGTGCTATTGGAAAAGCCCATGGCCAATTCCGAGGAAGAATGCCTAGATCTTATTGAGACGGCCGAAAAGGTAGATCGGGTTCTGATGATCGCCTATTGCATGCGCTACCATCCGGTGGTCGTGAGGATGAAGCAGCTCATCGATGAGCGAGCCTTCGGTGACCTGTTTCAGATGTCGATCTGGACGGAGCAATTGACCATGTATCCACCTGACCACTGGGCAAGCAAAGCCGCGACCCTGGGCGGAGGACAGTTGTTTAGCCATGGCTGTCACTATATCGATCTGTTGTTGTGGTTTATGGGCAGGCCGGTGAGAGGGGTGCATGTGGGCACCAATTTCGGCACGCCCTGGATGGAACGCGAAGGCACCAGCAACGTTTGCATTGAGTTCGAAAACGGCGCATTGGGATATCACTTCGGCACTTGGGGCTCCAGAGGCACCCGCTTGAGCAAGTCCATGCATCTTCATTGCACAGAGGGCATGCTGGAGATGAGCCACGATCGATCCAAGCTTATCCTGCATAAGGGCGGCAAAGAGACCGTCTTGATGGAGATTCAGCCCGGTAAGCACACCGAAAATGAGATGGCGCACTTTATTGAGTGTATCACCACCGGACGACGCCCGCTGACCGACGGCCCCGGCAGCCTGCAAGGCCTCAGGGTCATTTGGCGTTTGTATGAGGCTGAGCAGAAGGGTAAAATGGCGGATCTCACAGGTCTTGGTCTTGATCAGTTTGGATCATAGATAATGAACGGGGACGCCTTGCTCGGTGGCGTCCCTCTTTTGCACACCACGATTTCTGAAAGGAGCGTCATAGTGAGGTATAGCAAGCGATTCGTGGTCATAGTTGCGATGTTGATAGTTGTCTCAAGTATGGTCAGCGCGGCGACTGCTACGGAGATTGAGTTCTGGGTTTGGTTCGGCGGAGTGCAAGCTGAAGTGTTGCGAGGCGTTCTAAATGACTTTGCAGCTAAAAACCCCGGTCTTTCTGCAAGGCTGGTAACAGGTTCGTCGGGCGAGAAGCTCATGACGGCCATTGCGGCCGGGTCACCGCCTGATCTGGCGGCGATGCACGGGGGAGAGTACTCCCTATTGGGTATGAAGGGTCTTTTGCATCCGTTGGATCCGTTGTTGAAAGCTCACAGTGATTTTCAGATTAAAGACTTGGCTCGCGGCTATGAACGACTCGGCATCTATGACGGCACGCGATATGCTCTGCCGTTTTGGGATGTAGCGCCGACCTATGCCCTGGTCTACAATGCCGACTTCTTCGACGAAGCAGGGATCGTTCGTCCCCCGCGTGATCGAGCGCCGTCCTGGATTGAGGTGGCTGAATTCGCCAAGAAGCTGACCCGTACGGATGCCGACGGTCGTCTCACGAGGGCGGGCTTCAGCACCAGGGAAACCTGGCATGCGCGCTCGTACACTTTCGAGTCATTGTTTGACGTCGAGCTGTACAAAGAAGGATACAGACCCAACCTGGCGGGTAACACGCGATTGGCCTCGGCCATGGCCTTGATGAAGGAGCTTTTTGTGGATCCATACCCCGGAATTCTGCAGTTCAGTCCTTCCGTCACCTCAGGTAAGACAGCTATGATCATCCATGGAGCCTATCTTATCGGCGGGCGACTGGAGAAGCAGTTGCATCATGAAGTGGATGCTACCTGGGCGCCGCATATCGACGGTAAACTCACTCAGCGTTGGCGGTCATGGTGCGTGGGTATTCCCGTGGGCAGTGACCATCCGGTGGAAGCCATACGTCTGATCAGTTTCTTGCTCAGTGACCAAGAGGCGATTAACGTCATGTGGGACGAAGGCGGGGCCTTTACGGCCAACCAGAAGTACTTGCTCGCCAAATCCAGAACAATGCCTCCTCTTGAACGTTGGTTTATCGAGACACTGTTTCAGGCCGAGCGCATAGTGGTGGAAGATATGAGCCCCATGAAAGTGACCATGCAAGACGCCGTCCAGATGGCTGTTAACAGCGTGTTCAACGGACAAGAGACACCTGAAGCCGCCTTGGATAACGCTCAGACCTTTGCTATGGGCAACTGGCGTACGATCTACGAGTCCCAATAAGAAGCAGGGAGTGCAAGTCATGCAGATTGTGGAACCGACAAGAACTCTCGAGGTTGCAGATGAGTTTGATCTCATCGTCTGCGGAGCGGGGCCGGCAGGTATGGCCGCGGCGATCAATGCAAGTCGTTTGGGACTGCGGGTTCTTTTGGTAGAGAGCCAAGGATGCTTGGGCGGAATCTGGACGGCGGGCCTTTTGTGTCTGGTCCTCGATGTAGCGGGCAAAGGCGGTTTTCTGGAAGAGATCAGCGAGCGGCTGGATGCGGCTGGGGCCAGGTTGCCTCGTCCGGGGCGGGTCGACTTCCTCTACGATCCGGAGGCCATGAAGGTATTGCTGGAGCAACTCTGCGAAGAAGAGGGTGTGCATGTCCGCTTGCACACCCGTGTGGTATCCGCCGTGCGTGACGGCGACGGATTGAGAGCCATCATCACCGAGGGGCCCGGCGGTCGCCAGGCTTTTGCGGCTTCGCTTTTTGTCGACAGCACGGGCAACGGAGATCTGGCCGCCTATGCAGGATGCGCCTATGACCACGGACATCCCGAGACCGGAAAAATACAGCCGGCGACGCTATTCGCCATCATCAGCGGAGTGCCCAAAGATGAGCCCGGAACACGCAGCGGAGAGGACAAAGTGCGTTTTCGCAAGATGCTCAACTCCGTGGGAGTCGATCCCAGCTATCAGTCGCCCTCGCTGTTTCCCTTGCCCCATCCGGACCTTCATTGCTTGATGATCAATCACGAATACAATGTCCGTTGCGATTCTGCCGAAAAGATCACTAAGGCCACCATGCGGGCCCGCAAGGAACTCCACTTCGCCGTGGAGGCGTTGCGCCGCTTGCCGGGTTGGGAACAGGTGCGCTTGGTGATAACCGCATCCCACATCGGCTTGCGCGAAGGTAGGCGCGTTCGCGGACTGTATACCATAACGGTCGATGATCTTTTGGCCGGGCGGCGCTTTGATGACGGGATATGCCTGGTGCGATTCGGCATCGACGTACACGCCTTAGAGCGCAATGCGACAACGGGCTACACCAATTTCGGGCTGCGCAGCAAGCCGTATCACATTCCTTACCGAGCGTTAGTGGCCCACGATCTCAACAACCTGGCAATAGCCGGACGTTGTATCAGTGGTGATTTCTATGCCCATGCGTCCTATCGGGTGACGGGCAATGCCGTTCCCATGGGCGAAGCGGTGGCTATAGCGGCCGCTATGGCCCGGGACACGGGAAGTTTTCATGCCGTGGATGGAAAAGCAGTGTCCGAAAAGATGCGTGCCAGAGGATATGAGCTGTAGAGGCGGTCGGTAGGAGACGCAGGCTTCGAGTCGAATCTACAGCCTGTGGCATTCGTGTCGGACCCATGAGCGGGAGAGGCCTTGCTACACCCTGTCATTCACAGATCGAATGCGTGAAGAAGAAGCTACCGCCGATCATCCGGCAACGGATGGTCGGCGGAGTCAGCATTATCCATGATGCTCGAAGGAGAACGTCATGCGCACGCTTATCGCTTATACAACACGCCATGGGACCACGCTGCGTTACGCGGAAGCCATGGCCCGGGCATTGTCGGGAGAAGTCGTTCTCACGGACTTGCGACAAGAGCCTGCCGTCGATATCTCTCCTTTTGACACGGTAGTGATCGGGGGAGCCGTCTATTTCGGCAATGTCAGCCCCCTGCTAAAGGAGTTCTGCCTGTCCAACATCGAGGAGCTCAAGCGGAAGAATCTGGGCCTTTTTGTTTGTTGTTGCCTGGACGGTGAACAGGCGGAAAAGCAAATGCAGGCTGCCTATCCTCTGGAGTTGTTGGACGCGGCCAAGGTCAAGAAGACCTTGGCCGGCGACATCGACTTGAGCCGAATGAACCTGATTGAAAGACTCATCGTGAAGTTGGTGGAAAGAAAAATACCTTGCACCGGGCGCTTCAATGAAGAGGCGGCCAATGAATTTGCTCACATGCTGGAGGCACCGGATCTTTGATCAATGCCTTCTATAGCTTTCCTTTTGGCACCTATGCGGTCTACAAAAAAGCCGACCCACGGCCCTGAGGTGACTGCCGCCACTAGGGTACCCAGGCCGACCGGTCCGCCGAGGAGAAAACCCGTGGTTACCAGGAGGAGATCCTGAATCACACAGGCCACTGACAGAGACAGGCCGCTGAGACGGACTATGGCCAACAACAGTGAATCGCGAGGACCGGCACCCCATTGCGGTGCCAAATACAGGCCCATACCCACCCCATTGATAATCACACCAAGTTCGAGAAAAAGCAGACCGGGTATTCCAGTGACATAGGGCATGAACGCTAAGAAGAAATCCATGAAAAAGCCGACCATGACGGCGTTGACCAACGTCACCCAGGTGATGGACCCGCGCAGCAACAGTGCCAGAGACACGGCGACTATACTCACCAGCTGTGAAACACGCCCGATGGAAAGCCCCGTCAAGTTGACAATACCCAAATGAAAGACATCCCAGGGCTTGGCACCCCAGGGTGTGCTGACGGTAACGGCAGTGCCCAGGCCGAGGCACATCAGGCCCAATCCGACCAGAAGAAGATCAAGTGAGACAAGGAAGGCTCGGCTTCCAGCGCGGTCTGCCGGGAGTAGAGGTGTTTTATTTGTCGCCATTAGTCTTCGTCCTGATAATCCGTGTTGTCACAGTGCGGACAATAGCCGTCCGTGGTGGCATGAATCTCCAGTTCATCTGCACCCAGATCTGAGTTCGGATCATAGATGGAGCCCTCGACACGGATCGCTTTACCGTGAGTCAAGGCAATGGCCACCTTGCGACGAGCGCCCTGCAGGATGCGCTGAAAAGTCGGCCGAGAGACTCGCATATGCTCGGCGCACGTCTGCTGATCCAGGCCTTTGGCGTCTTTTAGGCGCAAAGCTTCGAGCTCTTCAAGGCCGAGCGATACTATATCGATGTCTCGCAGACGAACACCTGCGGGTTTGAAGAATAATACCCCGGGAATGAATCCGATATGTCGCGGTATGGATGGACGCGCCAAACTCTTTCACCCTCCAAAGCTACGTGATCCGCTAACAGCATAACAGATCTGAGCTGCTGCGTCAGCCTATCGGTGCGCATGATCTCCGGATAAAAAAAGAGCTGTCCGACGGATCCGGACAGCCCTCCGAGTTTCTGTCGTTTAGGCAGTGACCCGACTGCGGCGCGTGAATTGGGTGTTGTAGAGATCGTAGTAAAACCCGCGTGCCGCTAGCAGCTCCTCATGTGTACCCCGCTCGATGATCTCACCGCGATTGATGACGAGGATTTCATCAGCTTCACGGATCGTCGACAGACGGTGAGCGATCACGAAAGCGGTACGGCCCTGCATCAAAGAAAGCATCGCCTTTTGGATCTCCGCCTCGGTACGAGTGTCGACGCTGCTGGTCGCTTCATCCAGAATAAGAATGGACGGATCGGCCAGGATGGCCCGGGCGATGGTCAGCAGCTGACGCTGTCCCTGGCTTAAGTTGCCGCCGTCAGAGGTGAGAACGGTGTTGTAGCCGTCCGGCAGGCGTTCAATAAAGGTATGAGCATTGGCCATCTTGGCGGCAGCTACGATTTCTTCATCCGTGGCATCTAAACGCCCGTAACGGATGTTTTCTTTGACGGTACCTGAGAACAGGTAGGTATCCTGCAAGACCATACCCATGGAGCGGCGCAGATAATCCTTCTTGAATTTGCGGATGTCATGTCCGTCAATCGACACGGCTCCTTCATCGACATCGTAAAAGCGCATGAGCAGATTGACCACAGTGGTCTTTCCTGCGCCCGTGGGGCCTACCAGAGCTATTGTCTGGCCCGGTTTGGCATGCAAAGAGACGTTCTTCAGCACGGGAACATCGGGAACGTAACCGAAGGAGATATTGTCGAAGCGAACGTCGCCTTTCACTTCGGGTGTTATGGCATCGGGCGCGTCCGGCATCTCATCGGGCTCGTCCATGATCTCAAAGACCCTTTCGGCGCCGGCCAGAGCGGACTGCAGCATATTGATTTGATTGGCGATGCCGTTGATCGGTCTGGCAAACTGGCGGGAGTAGTTGAGAAAGCTGGCGATCACGCCGACAGTGATCGCGCCTTGTACAGCCAGCCAGCCTCCGGCTCCGGCGACCAGGGCAAAAGACAGGTTGTTGATGACGTTCATCAGCGGCGGAATGAGCCCTGAGAAGACTTGAGCTTTGATGCTCGCTGTTCTCAGTCGCTGGTTGATCTCGTTAAACTGAGCACTTGTCTCAGGTTCCCGGACAAAGGCCTTGACCACTTTGTGGCCCGTTACCATCTCTTCGATGTAACCGTTGAGATTACCGAGCTCTCGTTGCTGAGTCATGAACATGTCACGGGTCCGATTGATGATCTGACGTGAGATGAGGATCCCAATAGGTATGGTGATCAGACTGAGTATCGTAAGCAGCGGACTGAGAAGGATCATAGCTGTTAACGATCCAACCACCGCGATCAGGCTTTGAAAAACCTGGGTTGTGCTCGACGTGAGGGTATTACTTACGTTTTCCACGTCATTGGCCAACCGGCTCATAACTTCGCCGTGCGTCTTGCTGTCGAAGAAGCGCAAGGGCAGCCGCTGCAGTTTGTCAAACAGATCGCGTCGCAGATCGTGCACCGTGCGTTGCGATATACCCACCATAACGAAGTTTTGAAGCCACGAAGAAGCCGCGCTGACGACGTAGACCGCAAGCATCGTGACGATGATGAGTCGCAAACGTGCAAAGTCTACGGCTCCCGGACCGGGCACGATGGCGTCAATGGCCCGCCCGATAAACAACGGGCTGATCAGACTGACCAGCGAACTGCCCAGCACCAGCAAGAATGACAACAGCAGGGCCCATTTCTGCCTGCTCAGATAACGCCATAGGCGAAGCAACGTCCCTCGAGCGTCCTTGGCTTTCTCCTTGGGCATCATCATGGCTGCCCGGCCGCCGCCCCGACCACCGGGACGACCGAAACCTCCGGGCGGACGGTTCTGAGACGTATACTGACCCGAACCGTATGAGACTTGCCTGTCGTCACTGCGTTTTGCCATGTCAGACGGCCTCCTCTCGGCCCAACTGCGAGTTATAAATCTCCTGATAGACACGACAAGAGCGGATCAGTTCTTCATGCGTGCCGTTGCCCACGATTTGGCCGTCTTCAAGAACGATGATCCGGTCGGCATCAAGCACCGAGCTGATGCGTTGGGCGATGATGAAGCATGTGGTGTCTGCCAGGCGCTCTCGCAAAGCAGCCTGCAGGCGCGCTTCGGTACCCATGTCGACGGCACTTGTACTATCATCGAGGATCAGGATCTTCGGTTTCTTAAGAAGCGCTCGGGCAATGGCCAAACGTTGTTTTTGCCCGCCGGAGAGGTTGACTCCGCCTTGGCTGACCAGGGTATCGTATCCTTCCGGGAAAGAGCTGATAAAAGAGTGAGCCTGGGCCGCCGTGGCACTGGCGACAATCTCTTCGTCAGGAGCCTGACTGTCGCCCCAAGCGATGTTCTCGCGTATGGTACCGGTGAACAGCAGGGATTCCTGCAGTACCATACCTATGCTGCCTCGCAACGTGGCCAAGGACATGTCACGGACATCGACACCGTCGATGGTGACCCGCCCTTCGGTGACGTCGTAGAATCTGGGGATCAGATGGACCAAGGTAGACTTACCCGAGCCTGTGGAGCCAAGAATGGCGATTGTTTCGCCGGGCTCCACTGTGAACGAGACATTCTTCAAAACCGGCGGGCCGCTTGCTCCTTTGTAACGGAAAGAGACGTTTTCGAACTCGACACGCCCGCGCTTGATCGGTTCATTTATGGCACCGGGCTTATCCTCGATATCGACTTCGGTATTGAGCACCTCGCGGATGCGATCCGCGGAAGCCTTGGCCCGGGAGATGTTCATCAGGAAAAAGGCAGCCATGGTCAGCGAGAATAAGATGCGGTTCATATAGGTGACAAAGGCCATGACCTGTCCGACCTGCATTTGATTGGCGTTGACATGCTTACCGCCAAACCACAAGACCGCGGCGATGCTACAGTTCATGACCAAGATCATGATGGGATGCATGATACCCATGAGGCGACCGGCCTTTATGCTGTGTTGCATGAGGTCTTCATTCGCTTTGGCAAAGCGGCTTTTTTCGTAGGCAGCCCGCACGAAGGCCTTGATGACACGCACCCCGGCAAGATTCTCCTGCATGACTTCGTTGACGCGATCGAGCTTGGTCTGAACCACGCTGAACAGCGGAAATGCCTTGCTCAATATGAAGTACAAAGAGACACTAAGAACAGGCAACGCAGCCAGGATGACAAGAGCAAGTCTGGGATTAATGCTGATGGCCATGATCGTGCCTCCGAGAAAGGTGAGAGGCGAGCGCACCAACATGCGCATCATGGCCAACACGAGCTGTTGCACTTGTGTTACGTCGTTGGTCAGGCGGGTGATCAACGACGCCGGAGCAAACTCGTCAATATTGGAAAACGAAAACGACTGGACCTTCTCGAAAAGATCCTGGCGCAGATCCGTGGCAAAACCGACACTGGCGTGACTTGAGAAATAGGTACAGCCGATGCCGCCGAGGGCGCCTATCAAAGCAACGCCGATCATCAGAGCACCCATACGGAGTATTAGAGCGATATCCCCGGTCATAACACCTTGGTCTACCACAGTGGCCATCAAAGTGGGTTGCATCAGATCCATAAGGACTTCCACCATCATCAGCAGCGGAGCGGCCAGAGCCGCCTTCCAATACGGTTTTAGGTAAGAGGAGATCTTTGCCATGGTTGTCTATTCACTCCCAGCATCATCGACATGGGTGTCCGGTTTTCGTGCCCGGTGCTGCATGGCTCCTTCCAGATTATCGATTATTCGAGAGAGATACTCTTTCAGTTGATCCGTCTCTTCGGGCGTGAAGCCTGTCAGGGCCTCTTCGTTCGTAGCACGCAAACAGGCCACGACGGTGTCATGAAGGTCGCGGCCGCGCTCGGTCAGATAGACTCTGGAAACACGTTGATCCTCGGGATCTTTTCGACGCTCTAAAATACCGGCTCTCTCCAGCCTGTTCACGGTTACGGTGACCGTGGCGGGAGCCAGATTGAGTCGGCGGGCCAGATCCTTTTGCGCTTGTCCGTCATCGCGCCACAGGGCGAACATGATGGGCATCTGTCCGGGATGGAGCTGGGTGTCGCCCATCAGCTCATGGCTGCGCTGATGAAAAAGGCGTACAGCCAAACTGAGCAAAAAGCCGAGCGGTGCATCTTCACGAGCCAAGAATGTCCTCCCGCAAATTGATTAGTCAGCTAACGATCTCTATTGTAGTAGGCGTGATGGTAGCTGTCAATACATAGGGAAGAAAAAAGTGGGCAGGTGTCAAACACGCTCTGTAGAAGAGCTTGAGCAAGATCAGGGAACAGGAAGCGGGGCTTATATTGAGTGTTGTCTGGATAAGTTCTGATCTGCAGCTTAGGGACCCTGAGACGGCTCATTCACTCTTGTTGCCGGTCATTGAGGATATCCGGGAGCTTGACCTGCCGCTCGTGGGAGGTTGGTGCTTGGGGGATGTTGTTGAGGGCTCTAACCTGGCCGGCTTGGAAGAGACGGCCGAAAGCGTCGTGGCCTGGTATGAGCGACTGGACATACCGATCCGCTATGTGATGGGCAACCATGAAAAGGACTACTGCCGCCGTTACCGTGAAGGACGGTTTCCCTTGCATGAACAGATAAGCGGTCGTCCTGGATGGCTCACCACACGCAGTCCGAGCGATTTTTGCTTCACCGAAAGCTGGTGCGGGCATCAGGTGTTTTTCTTCAGCGATCAAGCGGATCCGGAAGGTAAATGGATTGCTGCGCATCACAGACCGGCCAAAGATTGGCCCGAAGGGTATCCGAACGAAGAAGAGCTTTGGGAGTCCGTACGTCGGCAAATGGCTTCATCGTCGCAACCGGTGATCACTGTTAGCCATTATTCCTTTCCGGGCGGCCAACGTCCCAGTTCAATACTTGAAAAGCTTTTGCCTCTGCCCGATACCGTGCGTTGTCACTTTTACGGACATGCACACATCGGTGATTTCGTGTGGAACAGGGCCTGTCCGTGGGAGCGTCGGCACTATGTGTCCGGACAGAACATAAAGCAGTACAATGTTTCGGCGCTGGAGTCGCGACGCAGTCCGGGCAGCCATTCCGCCTTCTTGGAGTTCAAGCCCTCCGGCACTTTGCAGCTACGCATCCGTTGCCATCTGCGACGGCGTTGGGTGGCTTGCTATGACATAGCTTAGCAGGCTTCGCTGTCTCGCAGAGTTATGATCGTAATTTCGGGACGGGCAAGGAAGCGGAACGGAACCTGGGAAGTACCGACACCCCGGGTCGTATAGACCGGATGGCCCGCCTCGCTTGTGTAGAGGCCCGAATAATACTTGTGCGCCAAAGGAGGCAGATAGCGGGGCCGGCTGAAGGGCAAGACGATTTGACCGCCATGGCTATGTCCCGAAAGCTGCAGGGCCACGGGCCAATCCGCAAACTCATCCGCGACATCCGGTTCGTGCACGGCAAGGATGACACAAGCATCCTCGGGTATGCCTTGCCAGGAGCGTCTCAAGTCGATACGACCGTACAAAGCGTCAGCCAGGCCGACCAGATACAGCGTGTCATCGCCTTTTTGCAAGGCGACATGCTCGTTTTCGAGGATCCGTATGCCTCCTTGTTGGATCAGAGGGCGCCACAGATGGGCACGAGGAGTATCGTGATTGCCGAAAACGAGATACACCCCGTAGGGAGCCTCCAGCTCGTACAGCGCTCGCAGCGCCGGTTCTGCTTCTTGCGCTTCAGTCACTCTGACGTCGACGGTATCGCCGGCGATGACGATGAAGTCAGGTCTTTGCGCATTTAGTCTGCGCACCACGCGTTGGACGCGGGAAGCGTTCATATAAGTGCCGATGTGCAGGTCTGAGATCAATCCGATGCGGACACCGTCCCAGGCCGGAGGCAATCCGTCAACGGACAGGGAAAGGCGGACAATCTGCAGCGTCTGCTGATGCCAAAAAAACCCCACCGCAAGTGTCGCCGCAAAAAGGACGACCAACAAGGCGGTGGTAAAACCGATCAGGAACTCTTTTCCCACAGTTCATCTCACCTACGATGGGGGGGGCCGGGCTGTGCCCCCCTAAATGACTGCTACTCAGTATACACGTGGGCCGAAAAGCAGATGCAAACTCACGGGTCCCATCAAGCCCGAGGGAAGCATGGCTCCTTCGTAGTAGTTGGCCGCGGAATTGCTCACCGTCACTTGAAGCTCATTGGGGCCGCTTTGCCACAGGGAGCCCGGTGTGTCAACCAAATAGGGAGCCCACAGGCTGTGTCCAGCCAGGTTTCCGTTGACGGTCACCTCGGCGGCTTCGCCTACGCGGCCGAGATCGATCCGTAGGCGATCGGGACGTCGCGGGAGAATGACTGTGGCTCGATAGATGAGAGTTCCACTGAATCGCTCCAGCTCTCTGAGGGCGGTCCAGTCTCCGAGCGTCAGGCCCTCGATGGGATTTCCCTTGACATCGCTGATCGACCATGATGATGCCGGTATTTGGAGTACGCTCTTTTCGGACCATGACGGGACAGGATCCGGACGTTGAGGCGAAGACGACGGATCGACAACCAACAGGCGACTCTCGCGTCGATCGAGCGTGACGGGCACTTGCATGCGCTCTGGCCCCACATGTACCGGGGCCGTCGTTCGGACTTGCCGCCAGGGATCCCACCATTCGGCTGAACCGACCAAGGCGATGTCCAAGGTACCTTTGATCGTCTCTTCTCCTTCGTTGAACAAGGCATACAAGTGATACTTCCCTTTGCGAACGTGGATCACCCTCAGATCCGGCGCTTTGGGATTCATCTTTATGTCAGGGGGCAAAAGGGAGCGGATACGACCCACAAGATCGTTCTCCGCATCGGCGTAAAGTACGTGCCCGCCCTGACGCGTAAACCGTTGCAGTCGCTCTTCGGCCTGCGGCCCGATCTTGCTGTCCACGATGACAAGTCTATACGTCTGAGTGCCGACGCGCAGGCCTTCGGGAGTGATTGAGGCGGAAAGAACGGCTTCGTCATCGAGGTACAAAAAGTCAATCTGATTCTCGTACAGTTCTTTGGCCGCCTTCCAGGGAAGATCATAGTCCGCTCCGGCTATGGCGATGCAGCAGATATGTTCACAATCGCTCAGCACCCAGGACATGCGCCGGGTGTACTCGGCTAGAGGTCGGAAATGAGGCCACCACGGGTTGTGTATGCCTAGATCGGGTTCGCTTTCATAGGCGCGACCGTCGGCTACCGAGTAAAAGAAGGCATGGGGGATAAACAGGTTGTTGCCGCGCGCCAGATGCCAGTCGATCAACCACTTGGCCTCGTCAATCGAAAGACGCCAACCGTAGGCTCCGAGAAGCTCGGTCGCTATGCGCTTGGCTCCTTTGACCCGGGCGGCGCTGGTCGCCGCTTTGGCGGTGACACTGTGTTCTCCAACCAGACGGGTTTCGTCGCCGGGGACTACCCAACGCCAGACGATATCCTGGCCCGGCCAATGAAAAGCTTGCAGTGATGTCATGTCATTGCTTTCACTGGGATGTCCCGTGAGGGCCAGACCGTGTTGTTCGCACCAGTCGGATTGGGCGTTGTAGAAAACCTCCCGCAGCCGTCGCTTAATGCCCAACGCGTAACGTTCTCTGAACGCCGGAGTTTGTGGGCCGTAGTCGATCCACAGAGCAGGCAACCAGGGGCGAATATCGGTCACACCCATAAAAAAGGCCATCCAAGCCTCCAGGCCGGGCGTATAGGGATAAAGCCCCCGGCGTGCACCGCGCCCCAAGGGGTTGGGTTCATCGGTGAACATGCCTATCACAGTAGTGCCCAGATGGTCGCCTAGGTGCCTGGCGTATTGATCATGGGTCAGGCGGATAAAAACGGATACGGCCTCGGGATTGAGTATGTCTCCGGCGGGAGGTGCCGTGGCGGTACCGTCTTCGTGTTCCGGCAACACTCCGCGTATGGTTCCTCCGCTGGGGACATCGAAGACGGCCATGGCCAGCCAACGGCCTTCACCGACCTCCAGGCGGACCAGACCCCGCTCTTCGATATCCAACAGTTGCAGGGTTTGGGGATCGACGGCACCGTTTTCCGTCTGACGAGCCAGCACAACGCATAGCAGGCGGTTCAAAAGAGAACGTCCTACCGAGGGCCGCCAGTAAGTGCGTACAGGCCCCTCGATTTCCCGTTTGGTCATCGTTAGTCCGCGGGCCACAAACTCCGGATTCGAACGGACTACGGCTCCACAGGCCGATCCGGACGGATAGCTGCCCTCATCGTAGAGGATGACCTTCATCCCCAGGCGAGCGCAGGTATCGACTGCCAGGCGGACGAAGCGAAAATGGCTTTCACTCAAATACCCGACATCTGAAGACAATCCGACCCGGGCGTGGATGACCACCCCGGCCAGGCCGCTCGCATGGAAGGCATGCAGTTGGCGCACAATCTCCCCTTCGTCAAGAGCATCGTTCCAAAACCAAAAGGGGATCATGCCGTAGGCCCGCGGGGCGTTTATCATGGCGGAAAAAAGTTCGTTCATGGCAATCCTCTCTGGGAAAAAGTCTGAGGGGCGCAAACAGACGCGGGTGAGGAAAACATATGTAGGGATATGCCCTGTTGACATACCCCTACACATGTACTTGTGATCACCGGAATTAGAGGCTGATGAGCCGACGCGTCGCCGCTGACTCCAACACGGCCGTGGCGATAGCCAGGCTGCGCTTGGTGTCTTCGGGATCCAACGGGCTTGGGCGCCCTTCCCGAACGGCGTCGACAAAGGCCTGGATCTCAGCGGCGTACATATCGTTCTTTTCATAGAAGATGTAGTCGAAGGTACCGCCCTTGCGCTGCACTACGAGGTAACCGTGGTTCGGCGGTACCTCTTCCGGCTTAGGTGCATGAGGAGGCTGGCTCAAATAGAGCACGCCTTCCGGTCCCAATACATCCTGGAAGGAGCTGGTCACTTTTTCGGGCACGGCCCAAGACCATGAAAGGACCAGGACGTCTCCGCTGGCGAAGCGGACGGTCGTGCTGCCGGTGTCGATGGCCGTGTTGTCCAGATCGAATTGCTGTCCGGCGGCATAGACGGTGCGCGCCTCGCCGAATATGGCTCTGGCGAAGTCGTAGTTGTGGATGGCACCGTCGATCAAAGGACCGCCGCCTTCGTCGCGCTCAAGATACCAAGGCTGATGCGGGCCCAAGCGAGCCGCCATTGAGCGCCACAAGACTGGTCGGCCGATGACGCCGTCCAATATGGCTTTGCGGAAGGCACCCCAGTAGTTGTCAAATCGACGGCAATGGGCAATCATCAGCACGATGTTGTTTTCACGAGCTGCTGCGGTCATGGAATCCGCTTGATCGAGGGTCATCGCCATCGGCTTTTCGCACAATACGTGATAACCCCGTTTGGCTGCAGCCACGGTGGCCGGAGCATGGAGGTAAGTCGGCAGACAGATGTCCACGGCGTCAAACCCTCCGGCCTCTAGAGCCGTATCGATGTCTTCATAGACATGCTCTGCGTTCAGCTTCTCGGCGAGAGCCTCGGCGCGGCTGCGAATGATGTCGACAACCGCGGTCACTCGTGCTCCTTTGACTAGCTCCATGGCCCGTGCGTGGGTTTGGGAGATTCCACCGGCACCAATAATGGCTAAGCGTACTTCATCCAAGACTGTGATCCTCACTTTCCCAGGCGTCTACACGCTTTGTCTTATTTCTTTGTCTTGTTCGACGCGAAGCTCGATTTCCTTTCCATGGATTCTCAGGGTTCTATCTTCACGATGAAGCGAGCTAGGCATTCAGGGGCGGGTTCATCGGAGCTCAACAAGTAGATCACTCCGGGTTCTGCCTCCCAGCTAATGCTGTCGCTCTCACGGGTATAGGCTTGCTCATAGGGAGCCAAAGCGTCATTTTCCCACGTAAACAGACGCCACGCGGCGCTCTCTTCGCTGTGCAGGGTCAAAGCCCGCACTATCTCGCTGTTATGAGTTACCGCATATCCTCCCAGAGGCAGCTTCTCCACGACCAGATCAGTCGGTAGAGCCGAGGTGATACGCAACTCAGCCGTCTCCGCCATGGTACCGGCCAGCAACAGGAGCGATTCCGTTTCGCCGTCGGCGCCCGAGCGGAAGAAGGCGAGTTGGCCTATGGCTCTTCTTCCTCTTTCTAGTTCGATGGTTTCATCTCTTGTTTCCTCCGTCGTGCGCCAGACAAGCTCGTCGGTCACGGTGAGATCCTCTGACACTCTACGCAACAGTCGCAGACCACTCTTTTCGTTATTTATTTGGAAAGATTCCACGGCTGTGACGCTAGGATCTTGCCGGTAGCACTCCATGACGGTTATGAACTCCGTACTTGTGCCGTGGCGACGGGCCATAACCAACGGGCGGGGGGACAGACCCGGTCCGTATCCGTAGGCTCTGATGATCTGCGTCGGCTCTCCGCCGAGCATGGAAAGGCGCAACTTATCATCGTTTTTCTCCCAAACGCCGTACCAGGTGTCTGCAGTCTCTCCGCTTTCCACTTGCGTGATGTGCTGGTATCCGGCGCGAGTTCCCAGAGGCTGTTCTTGTGCTTGCTGTTCAACACTGATGACACCGGGACGGGCATCAAAGTGCGCCACCCAATCGTATTGGTGCCTTTCAGCTGAACTGACTCGGTAACGATCGATCACATAGGGCGCACTGAGCAAGACGGTGCGCTCCATGCTGACTCCGGAATAGACGTTGTCCGTGGTCGCAACGGCTATGCTCGCCGAGGGTAAGGCCACGAAGTGGAGCAGTGAACCCGCCGAGGAGCGACTTCCGTCAGAAGCGAAGATGGCGGTGTCAGTACCTTGCGGATACTGCGAGGTTTCATCAACGACAACGCCGTTTCTGGCCACTGTCTGTTTATACCAGGTGCCTTGCTCATCCCGGTTGTAATCGAAGGAACCGGTACCGGGCAGCCAGCGTCCGCTTTGGCTCTCCAGCATGATGGTCAAATTGTCGGCTGCTTGGTGTCCGATGGTGGTCCCATGGGGCTTGTAAAGGATAGCTGCATCAAGACCGCCGCCGCGCAGTACGACCATACCCGTATCGGCAAAATGACTGCTGCCGGCCAGCTCAAATCCGGCGGGTGCAAAACGTCCTGTTCCGTGGCTGAGAATCTCCGGATCAAGCTCCTGCAAAGCCTGCATATAAAACACCGAAGGGATGGATCCTCCGCTGCTCATCGAGGCCTTCCACAGAGCGGCGTATTTCGGATCCCGGTAGTGTAAAGCGGCCAACCCGTAGGTCCAATCCCAGCTCAGCCTGGAGGTGAAACTGGTATTGCCCACCACCGGGTGCATACCGTCGGAGAATGCGTGATAGATGGGGCCGTCGAACATCAACTTCAACGACTTACCCCGGCTGCGGAAATTGTACAGATCATACCCATGCCTATACGCCATCTCGGCTAGGAAGGTCAGGGCACTGCGCGTGTAGTTGTGGTAGCCGATGGCCTGTTCCCACCAGATGCCGTCATCGCGGATGCCGTCGCGGATGTGAACGACAAAGCTTTGCGATCCGGTCAGGATCGTGTCGATCCACTCTTGATCATTGAGAAGGAAAGCCACGGCGCCGATACCCGCATTGTGCCAGGCTTGCCAGTTGGACAACCCCTTCTTGTAACGGTCGATCACTCGCACACTTTCCCAGAGCAGATCATTTTCGATGACCTCTCGGTCCTCTTCTGACAGCAGACCGCTGTTCCAGATGAGATCGTAAGTCCAGGCTATGTCGATCAGCCAGGGCGATTCGTTGAGCGTCTGATAGGTTACACGTCCGTCGTAGTTGTTGAGAAGCGGATACTCTTTATATTTGGCGGCATAGGCCATTAAGATCTTCTTGGCGGCCTCTGCGTATGACAAATCGCCTGTAAACGCGTAACCCAAGGCCGCGGCGCGCGCTTTGCCAGCCAAAGAAGCGTGGGCCGAGTTCTCGTTCTTTCCCGGCAGGGTGACCCCACTTGTGTTGATCGCAAGAGCCGTCATGCGGGCCGGCGTAATGATCTCATTGGTGATCAGCAACTTGAGAGCGGGATTGCTCCGGGCTGCTTCGTTGAGATCGTCAATCTCTTGTTGGGTGATGAACAGACGAGGATGTTCTTCCACTGATACCGGACGCGGGAGCGTGGGCAAGAATCCTTCCAATTGAGTCACCATGCGGGCGGTCTCCTCCCAGTCGGGCCCGAGGACCGTGATGCCGTAGCTCACTTTTTCCCGGGCGTCGTCCGGCACGTTCGTGTCGACATATTCGCTTTGCCATGCCGGAACAATGGCCAAAAGCTGCCATTGATCATCCGTGTCAGGACCTTTGCGCTCCAGTCGCACCTGGCGCGCTCGGCTGTTGCCCAAATCCCAGGTGAGCCTAGCTTGCCCTCCGTCCCAATAGGCGAAGAAGGTCTTTGGAGCGGTCACGGCCGTAGCCGATGTGATCCGGGCCTCCAGCTCGGGAGAAAGATCGCCGAGTTCTTCTTTGTCTCGTTTCATGTAGAAAGGCTGGATGCGATAGTAATTGATCTGACCTGGTTTGGTGTCCCGGTCGATGAACTCCGGCTGGTCGATGACGGCTACCGGAGCGCGACCGCTGATTGAGAAATCCGGCAAGGGCGAGCGATAGATGCGATAGCGCACGTTGACCTGTTCATACGCCGTCGGGATCTTCCAGCTCAAAGCCACGGCGCCGGATGTGAAGATCCTGACAGAGGGGTCTATCAGGGTCAGCGGTTCGCTTTCGGCCGGTATAAGTTCCAGATCATCAAACCAAACCGTACCCTGCGCGGAGTCCAGGAACGGCTCGATGGTCAGGGTTCCGGTTCCTTCGGGAACCAGGAAGCTTTCTTCGAATAAGGCCCAATCGCTAGTGCCGCTCAGTCGGCCGACATAGAGGTGCGGACGGGTCTTTTCCGACGGATTATCCGCCAGGTTAAACTGAATGCGCACATAGGCCACCTGGCGCGAAACATCTTGTGTTTTCATCCAAACCCGAAAAACATAGGTGGTCCCGCCTTCTACGGTCACTCGTTGATTGACTGAGCCTCGATCGGTCGCCGTGAATCCTGTGATGCGCAAAGAACCGGGGCTGCTGTGCCATTCCTCGCTGTCTATCGTGACTTCGGGGGCTCCTCGCGGCGTCCACACGCCCCAGCCTGTGAGGTCGGAATCAAAACTGGGATTGGCGATCAGGTTGTTAGAGTAGGCTATCCCAGTGCCGACCATAAGCAATCCTACCAACAGGAAAAGAATCGCTGATCTGAATCTGCTCATTGCTTTCACTCCCGAATGAAGTCATCTCAGGCGTCGTGGGGAGAGAGTCCGTCAGATCTATGTTGGCGGCAGCACCTATCGGGCTCTGCAAAAAAGCAGAGCCCGATAGGTGAGTGCTGAGTCTTCAGTGTGCGCTCTGGTCGATCAGGGTTTGAACTACCGGCGCCACTTCTTCCATGGCGGCAGTGGGTGATTTGACGTTGTTGATCACGGCCGACACAGCAGGATTCATGACAGCGTTGATGTCGGTGAAGGTGGTGACCTTGCGGATGTTGACGATGGCGCCGTGTTCAGCCACTTGCTGGACGAAGGCAAACGGATTCAGGCCGGCCTTTTGAGCTTGTATGGATTCTTGCCAGCGCCGGTAGGCCTGCGGAGTTCCGGGAAGGGCACCGGCGGCATTGGCAAACAGGTAGTTCCCTTCGGGATCCAAGGTGCTGAATTTCACGTATTCCCAAGCGGCCTCTTTGTTCGGGCTGGTCGCCAAGATGGCCAGACCCATGGGGTTGATGGGACCCTTGGGCGGATGCGTGCCGACGACGAACCAAGGTGCCATGCGCAGGTTCAAAGGACTGCGGATCATAGCCGGCAGATTCCAGGTGCCCCAACCGACCATGGCAGCGCGTCCTTCGAGCAGACCGCCGCCCGTACCCATCACGCGGTAGTTCCAGCGCAGATCTTGCATAGCCTGCAAAGCGTCCAGGGTTTCGGGCGAGGTACCCATAAAGCGCTTCAGCTCGGAGTCGATCCAGTCACCGCCCCACGTGTAAGGCAGTGTGATCCAGCTGTCCCAGGGCGGACCGCCCAATCCGTACTGCGTGATATTTCCGTCGCCATCGGTCTTTGTCAGTTTCCTCAACGTGTCGACAAAGGTTTCCCAGTTCCATTCCGGTCGACCCCAGACGTCCGGCGGATACGCGACGCCTGCTTCGTCAAAGAGCTGGACATTGTAGACCAGGGGAAGGCCGGATGCTCCGTAGGGCATCATATACTGTTTGCCGCGCCATTGCAGGGCACTGACCAAGATGGGGATGATGGATCCGGTGTTGACTTTGTCTCTTTGGATAAAATCATCGACAGGCAGGATGAGGCCGTTTGCCGCGTATTGTACAAACTCTACGCTGACGGCTCCCACCACGTCAGGCGACACACCGCCCGCGATACGGGTGATGACCTGTTCCCACTTCTGGACTTGTCCACCGGGAGCTTGTTGATGCTCGACACCGATGCCGGTCTTAGCCTTAAACGCATCAAAGTTCTGCTGATACATCGGCACGCGGTCTTCGCTGGAGTAGACGACGAACTGCACGTCTCTGGTAGCGGCAAGCGCTACGGTCGAAAGGATCAATCCAAGGAGCAAGGTACATGCGGTCACATGGGATAGTGTGCTCTTTGAGGCCTTCACAAGTGCACGTCCTTTCTGTTGTATTCTTTCGCCGATCTGAAATACACCGGCGGGATTACCAGGTATCCGGTGCGCTTCGTTCATGACATCGATAATGGATGAAGATGAGGTTGCGGGCTTTATTGTCTGGTTTGTCAGGGTCATTATCGATATTGGGATGAGAAACACACTGTGGCCGTCTGTGACGGTATAGGCCATGTATGTGTCTTTCAATATCAGTGTCTTGTTTCCTCCATGCGACTGAATTAAATGAAACCTCGAGGACGCGGCGCATCCATAGCGGTGTCCTGCATAGCGATTTGCGTCAGAATCGGATGATAGGACAGTGATTGTCGGTGCTTTGGAATGCTGCCGGCGGAGCAGGGACTCGCCGAGAGCCAGCCGATATACGTTTCCCGACGGCAAAGGACACGTAGCCGTGGGGAATCTGTTGGGACAGAAGCATAGACGTTGCCGTTCGGGGTTCCGATAGATCACAAAGAGGCGATCTGAGCGCGCGGCGGCGATTACTCAAGATGCATTGTCTTGCACTTATCATAGTGCGACCTCCGTGCCACGAGCTGTCTTGCCGGCAAAGACGGTTTGGCTCATCGCACATGGACATTGGGACATTGAAAACAGCTTGTTCACCACTCTGCTACGCCAGATTGCATGGGGGGATTCTAAACGACCTCTGGCCCGACGGAAGGCGCAGTAGATGCAGACTACTGTGTTCGGATCACTTGTATGGGGGGATAGTGTCACGACAACTGAATCTCCCGTTTTGATGGCATTGGGCTTTGAGGACACGGGTCCAGCATTCCGAAACAGGAGTCAAAGACCTTAAACCTGATCATGAGGTCAGATAAACGGTGAGTCTTTGACAAGTTCTTCCGGAAGTGCTGGAAGTATTGACTTTGAGCAGGAGAAGAGCGATGGACGTGGAAAATACTTCATATGTAGGGTCCGAGATCGCGGATCGCTAATGCGGATTAATGCGGAGTATTTTGTTATACGCGCAATAGTTTCCGTTGCGCGGGTCTCGGGGCTGTCCCAAAAGCAAGGTTGGGACAGCCCCGGCTTTTGTCTATCAGACGTGTAATGGAACGTCTGGGGGTGTTTCCAAAGCAGATGACCGTCGGATCCCCGGTCATCAGCCGGTTATGGCAGCCAACCTTGTCAGATTATGTGCTATACACAGCAGCCCCCATTCGACGGTGACCTTCTCGATCCCGCGAAGAAGAAACCGTCGAAAGCCCCAATTGCC